>Ga0335076_10000162_pt1 | contig 55670 bp, 49 predicted proteins | sample Lox_Sample_25_FD_206717 | JGI IMG/M metagenome (GOLD analysis project Ga0335076, IMG submission 206717) | Soil microbial communities from Loxahatchee National Wildlife Refuge, Florida, United States - Lox_Sample_2.5 | ecosystem: Environmental > Terrestrial > Soil > Wetlands | place: USA... | reverse complement strand
AACCCCTTCACGTGCGCCTCGTAGATCACCGAGCGGTGCCAGGGGGTGCGCGGCGGGCGATCGCCCTGCCAGTCGTGGGTGTCGCCCACCACCACGCAGCGGGGGACGGCCGCGGCGGAGTCGGTGTCGTCGGGGACCAGGTCCTCCCCGGGATCCCCGGGCCGGTAGCCGTAGACCGGGCCGGTGGCGTCGGCCTCGCCGTGGAGCGCGCGGGCGTAGGGGTCGACCAGGAGCTTGGCCGGGTTGTAGCGGTGGCCGGCCTCGGGCTCGTAGGGACCGTGGACCCGGTAGCCGTAGAGCGCGCCCGGCCCGACCCCGGGGAGGTAGGCGTGCCAGACCGGCCCGGTCCGCTCGCCGAGGCGCACGCGCCGGAGCTCGCGGGCCGGGTCGGCCGGATCGAACAGGCAGAGGTCGACCGCCTCGGCGTGCTGGGCGTGGACCGCGAAGTTGGTCCCCGCGCCGTCGGGGGTGGCGCCCAGGGGCGTCGGGCAGCCGGGCCATGCGCGCTCGTCCATGCCTAGGTTCCGCCGGCGGCTGCGCCCCCGCCCCGCGGAGCGAAGCTCGTCGGGGCCCCACCCCTGCTCGCCGGGTCCCATGCGCCGCCGCGAGCGGCTTCGCCGCCGTCGCGGCGGCGCCCCTGCGGGCGCGCTCTGCTCGCCTGCTCGTCGACCACGGATGACCCGCTAGCCGCCCCGCTTCACCGCGAAGGCCGCGAACGCCTGCGCGTTCGGCATGAGCTCGATGGTGTTCACGTTCATGTGCGGCGGACGGGTCACGCACCAGAGGACGGTCTCGGCGATGTCCGCCGGGGTGAGGGGCTGCATCCCCTCGTAGACCTTGGAGGCGCGGGAGGCGTCCCCGCCGAACCGGACCACCGAGAACTCGGTCTCCGCCATGCCCGGCTCGATGTTGGTGACGCGCACGTGGGTGCCGACCAGGTCGGCCTTGAGGTTGAGGGTGAACTGGTGGACGAACGCCTTGGTCGCCCCGTAGACGTTCCCGCCCGGGTACGGGTAGGTGCCGGCGATCGAGCCGAGGTTCACCACGTGCCCCCGGTCCCGCGCCACCATCCCCGGAAGCAGGACCCGGGTGGCGACCACGAGCCCGAGGCAGTTGGTCTCGATCATCTGCTGCCACTCGTCGAGCGAGGCGCGCGGGGCGGCCTCGAGCCCGAGGGCGAGCCCGGCTGAGTTGACGAGCACGTCCACCTCGGCGAAGCCGGGGGGGAGGGCGCCGAGCGCCGCCTCCACCGCCCTCCGGTCCCGCACGTCGAGGGGGAGGGGGTGGACGCGGGCGCCGTGCCGCGCCGCCAGGGCGCGCAGGCGCTCGGCGCGGCGGCCGGCGGCCACCACGCGGGCGCCGGCGCCGACGAGGGCGTCGACGCAGGCGGCGCCGAAGCCGGAGGTGGCGCCGGTGACGAGGGCGATCCGATCCTTGAGGTCCTGGGTCATGGGGCGGGATTGTAGCCGCCCTCCGGCCCCGCGGTGGGGCTCGGATCGGGGGCGCCCGGCCCCGCGTCGCGGACGGGCAGGGAGACGGTGAAGGCGGCCCCCCCGCCCTCCCGCTCCCCGGCCTGGATCTCGCCCCCGTGCTGGAGCACGATCTTCTTCACGATCGCCAGGCCGAGGCCGGTGCCCGTCCCCTTGGTGGTGAAGTATGGGTCGAAGATCCGGTCCCGGAGCCCCCGCTCCACGCCTGGCCCCTCGTCCGCCACCGTGAGCAGGGCCCGGGTCGGGCCGCGGGCGACCCCGAGGTGGATCCGGGCCCGGGCGGGCCGGGCCGCCTCGACCGCGTTGGCGCAGAGGTTGGCGAGCACCCGGCGCATCAGGGCCCGGTCGAGGGCCACCGGGGAGGGGCCGCCCTCCCGCGCCACGTCCAGGTCGGCCTCCTCGGCGAGCTGGGGGCTGGTGCGGACGAACTCCTCGACGAAGTCGACCAGGTCCGCCGGCTCGGGCCGGACCTCGGGGAGCTTGGCGAAGCCGGAGAACTCGTCCACCAGGCGCTGGAGCGTGCCGATCTCCTCCCGCACGATCTCCCCCACGTCCGCGAGGAGCCGGCCGAACTCGGGGTCGCGCTCCGGCGCCGTCTTCCAGCGCGCCTCGAGCTGCTGGAAGGCGAGCTTCATCGGGGTGAGCGGGTTCTTGATCTCGTGGGCCAGCCGGCGCGCCACCTCCTGCCAGCCGGAGATCTTCTCCAGGTAGACGATCCGGTCGCGGCTCTCGCGCACCTCCCGCACCATGGCGTTGAAGGCCCGGGCCAGGCCGGCCACCTCGTCCCTCGCCCGGCCGGGATCGACCTGCACCGAGAGGTCGCCGGCGGCGAGCCGCTGCACCGCCAGGACCAGGTCCGACACCCGGCGGGTGGTGCGCCGCGCCAGGGCGATCCCCAGGGTGGCGGTGAGGAGCACCCAGACCACCAGCAGGCCGGCGTAGGCCCGCAGGTAGCTGCGCCGGATCTCGGCCCGGAGCGCGTCCAGCCCCTGGACCAGCTCGGCCAGCTCCCGGGTCTCGTTCAGCTCCGCGAAGTAGCGGGCCTCGATGGCGAAGACCGCCTCGAGCCGCCCGCCGCCGGGGAGGCTCACCACCGCCGGGGCCTCCCGCCACTCGCCGTCCGGCCCGGGCCCCTGCGCCTCGCGCTCCGCCACCACCGCCCCGGTCCGGTCCGCCCAGGTGAGGCGCCGCAGCCGCGGCGTCCGCGCCAGGGCGTCGTCCAGGTAGGCGGGCCCCGCCTCCGCCGTCCGCGGCAGGCCCCGGGCGATGGCGCGGGCCTGCTCGGCGTAGAGCTGCTTGCGGGCCTGGAAGAGGTCGCCGTAGAGGGCCGGCATCGCCTCCAGCCGGTCGACCACGCGGGGGTCGAGGGCCACCGAGACGTCGGCGAGCTGCCCGGCCAGCCAGAGCGCCCCGGCGGAGGGGAGGACCGCCGCCACCACCAGCGCCAGGGCGATGTTGCGCTCGAAGGCCGAGACCCGGAGCGCCGCCAGGAACCGCGGCAGGCGGCCCCGGGGCCGCGGCGCGCCGGCGGGCCGGCCGCTCACCGGGCGGTCACCTCGGCGCGCTCGAACGGCCGCGACCGGAGGAGGTGGACGTCGCTGCCCGGATCGGGCTCGCGCAGGAGGAAGCTCGCCACCGCCCCGAGGACGCTGCGCGCTCCCCCGCCCCCGGGCCGCCCGCCCACCGGATTGGCGATGTACTCGCGGGTCCGCTGCAGCTGCTCGCGGGAGACCGGGTTCACCTCCACGCGCGCCTCGACCACCAGCGGGCCGACGGGCAGCTGCGCCAGCGGGCCGAGATCGATCCCCTCCTGATCGGCGAGGAACGCCCGGAGGGCCCGGAAGTCGGGGAAGCTGCGCCGGATCTCCTGGGGGGCGCGCGCGTCCCCCACCGTCACCGCGTAGCTCTCCTCCCAGACGTCGAAGAGGATCTCGATCACCCGGCCCTGGAGCGCGACCACGTCCCCGCCGCCGGCCGGCGCCACCGTGACGTAGAGCGCGATCACGTTGGTGAGCCCGTTGCCCAGCTGCTTCTCCAGGCCGGGGGCGACCACCGCCGAGAGATCGAGCGCCGCCTCCAGCCGGCCCGCGCGCGCCTCCAGCCGCACCGGGAGCGGCCCCGGTCCGGCGGCACCCGCCGGGAGCGCGCCCAGGGCGAGGGCGAGGAGGAGGGCGCGCGCGGCGCCGAGGCGGCGGACCGGGGGCCTCACAGGAAGATGTCGAGCAGGTAGCCGAGCGAGAGGTTGAAGGTGCCGACGGGCGTGTCGAGGCGGAGGGCGAGGTCGGCCGAGACCGGCACCTTGGAGTAAGGGGTCCGGCTCCCGCCGAGGGTGGCCGACGACCAGACCCCGCGCACCCCGACCGCCAGGTAGCCGCGCTCCAGGATCCCGTGCTTGCCGAAGAGCGGCTTCCCCCACTCCAGCCCGCCGGCGGCCAGGAAGGCGTCGTAGCGCGAGTCGGTGGAGAAGTTGAGCTCCATGGCCCGCCCGAGGGCCGGGCCGATCGCGAAGTACGAGTAGTCGGCCGGGTAGTACCGCTCGAAGAAGGGGGCGCCCCCCTGCACCGCCCCGAGCACGCCCTGGAACCGGATGGGCGCGCCGAAGAGGCCGTAGGCGGTCTCGAGCTGGAGCAGGTAGCGGCTGTACTCGTAGTCGCCGCCGAAGAGGGCCGAGCCGAAGGTGACCTGGGCGAGCGCCCGGAGCCCCTCCTTCGGGTAGAAGAAGTCGTCGCGGGTGTCGATCTCGTAGGTGCCGGCCAGCGCGGCGAGGTTGGAGTCGCCGAGGAGGATGGGCACCGAGGCGCCCGGCGGGGCGAGGCTGGCCTCGAGCGCCGTGGCCTGCACCCGCTCGTAGCGGTAGGTGGCGAGCACGCGCTCGAAGGGGCCGGGGCGGAAGCCGAGGGTGAGGTCCCCGCCGGCGCGCTGGTAGCGGGTGCGCGGGGCCTGGCCGTAGCGGCCGCGGTAGGCGGCGCAGTCGGCGTCGCCGCAGGCGAGCTCCTCGCCGCGGAGGAAGAGCCCGGAGACGCCGAAGACCAGGCGCGGGAGCCCGGCCACCGCCACGTCGGGGGCGAAGAAGCCCAGCCGGGCCGAGAACCGGGCCGGGTCGTCGGGGCGCCCGCTGGGCGAGCCGCCGTAGACCAGGCCGCCCGAGAGCCCGAGCCCCCGGCCGAGGAAGTTCTGCTGGGAGAGGCCGAGCCCGCCGTAGATGGGCTGGGGGGCCGTGCCCCCGATCACCACGTCGGTGATGATCAGGGTGTTCCGCTCGGTGACCTCGAACACCAGGATCACCTGGCCGCGCTCCGAGCCGCGCTCGACCCGCGTCTCCACCGCCGAGAACCAGCCCAGCTGGAGGAGGCGGAGGCGCGAGAGCAGCACGCGCTCGCTGTCGAGCACGTCGCCCTCCGCCACCAGGATGTACTTGCGGACCTCGCCCTCCTGCGCCTTCACCAGTCCGCGGAGCACGATCCGCTCCACCCGGTAGCGGCGCGTGCCCTCGGCCAGGGTGGGCGCGGGGGCGGCCGCGGCCGGGGCCGGGGCGGGAGCGGCCGGGGACGGCTCGGCCGGGACCGGCGTGGCGGGGCCGATCGCGTCCCCGGCGGAGAGCGCGAGCGCGATCAGGGCCGGGAGGACGGGGGGCATGCGGCCGCCGAGTGTACCAGCCCGGGGACGGACGCCGGGGCGCGCCTATTCGGCGCCCCGGCGACGGCGGAAGGCGAGGTAGCCGTCCATCGCCTTGCCGTCGAGGGGATCGGCGGCCAGCGCCGCCTCCCAGGCGGCCGCGGCCGCCTCCCAGTTCCCGAGCTTCCCCGCCACCTGGGCGCGGGCCAGCTGCCGCTGGGCCTCGGCCGCGCGCCCGGGCTCGGCCCGGAGCAGCTCCTCCCGGCGGGCGGCCACCAGCGCCTCGGGCACTCCCGCCGCCAGGGAGCGGCGCACCCCGCGCCAGTTCCCGCTCCGGGCGTCGAGGGAGAGGCGCGGGGCGGGCGCGCCGAGGGCGGCCTGGGCCGCCTCCACCCGCCCGAGCAGGGCGGTGGCGCGGGCGGGGTGGGCCGGGTGCTGGGGGTGCGCCCGCAGGAGCTCGATCTCCTCGCGGAGGGCGCGGGCGGCGCGCCGGACCTCGGCGAACTCCGCGTCGGGGGCGAGGCCGAGCAGGAGGTAGGGATCCTTGCCCGCCCGCCCCTCCAGCTCCGCCAGGCGCGCCCCGGCCGCCTCGGCCCCGGGCGGCGCGGCGGTCGGCGCGGCCTGGCGCGGGCTCACCGCGTCGGCGAGGGCCACCACCGCGGCGCGGGCCTCCGGGGGGAGGTCGACGAGCTGGAGGGCGAAGCCGGGCGCCATCCGGAAGGCGGCCGCCTCGGCGGGGAGGACGTGGCGCACCACCTCGGCCTCCAGGGCGAGCGGGCCGCGCAGGGTGGGGTGGGAGAGCGAGAGCTTCACCCGGGAGAAGAGGGGCGGCAGCCGGGCCTCGGCCCGGAGGTAGAGGCCGGCCCGGGTGAGCTCGACCGCGGGCAGCGAGCGCCGGCCCTCGGGGCCGGCGGCGAGCTCGACCAGCAGCTCGGAGAGCGGCTCGCGCGCCGGCGGCGTGGGGGCGGGCGGGGGGGGCGGGGCGGCGGCGGGCGCCGGCGCGGGCGCGGCCGGCGAGGCGGCGCGCTCCTCGGCGCTCTCCCGCAGGGCGCGGGCGAAGGCGGCCATGTCCTGGAAGCGGCGGCCGGGCTCCTTCTCCATGGCCCGGAGGATCGCGGCCTCGAGGGCCGGCGGGACCGGGGCGAGCGAGGAGGGGCGCGGGGGCGGGGTGCGGAGCTGGGCGAGGAGGAGCTGGGTCACGCTGCCGGCGAACGGGAGCCGGCCGGTGAAGAGCTCGAAGGCCATCGCCCCGAGCGCGTAGACGTCGGTCCGCGGGTCGATGGGCCCGTCGTCGCACTGCTCGGGGGCCATGTACTCGGGCGTCCCCACGATCACGCCGGACTGGGTCCGCCCGCCGGTCGCCCCGCGGAGCTTGGCGATCCCGAAGTCCACCAGCTTCACGAAGTGGGTCCGCCCCCGGCGCGCCACGAGGAAGACGTTGTCGGGCTTGAGGTCCCGGTGGACCACCCCGCGCTCGTGGGCGCACTGGAGCGCGTCGCAGAGCTGGAGAAGCACGTCGAGGGCGATCTCGGACGGCACCCGCCCGCGCCGGAGGAGGGCGCCGAGCGTCTCCCCCTCCAGGTACTCCATCACGTAGTAGTAGCGATCGGGCGGGAGCAGGGAGAGGTCGTAGACCCCGACGATGTTGTCGTGGCCGATCAGGTTCACCGCCCGCGCCTCGTCGTAGAAGCGGGCCACGAGCTGGGGGTCGGCCGCCATCGACTGGTGGAGGAACTTGATCGCGACCTTGCTGCCGATGGCCGGGTGCTCGGCCAGATAGACCGTCCCCATCCCGCCCCGGCCGATGGGGCGCACGATCTGGAAGCTCCCCACCCGCGCCCCGATCAGCGGGTCGGCGGGCGGGGCGGCCGGCTGCCCCGCTCCCTCCTGCGGAGCGCCGAACTGCAGGGTGCGGCCGCCGGCGGGCCCTGGGCAGGTGTCGTCGGCCGGGTGCGCCTGCCCGCATCGCTCGCACGCAGGGGGCGTCGCCCCCGATCCGTTGCCCGGTTGCTGCAAGTTCGTCCCCTGGCCGCGACGCGTCCGAGCCTAGCAGATGGCGCGGCGAAGTGCCCCGCCGGGGCAGGGGCGGTCGCCCGAGCGCGCCGCCCCGTGAAACCCCTTGACGCTCCGACGTGAACCGAGATTCTACGAGCAGAGCCATGCCCGACTTCAGGAAGATGACCGTCCAGAGCCTCCGCGAGCTCGCCCGGAAGGTGCTCGGCCCGGCGGGGTCCAGGCTGAAGACCAAGTCCGAGCTGGTGGACGCCCTCGAGGAGGCCGGGGCGGCGACCCCCGCCAAGGGCTCCGCCTCGAGATCGAAGGAGGCGGGGGGGACCGCGGCCGCGGCCGGCAAGGCCGTCCGGGCCGCGCGGGCCGCCGGGACCCGGGCCGCCCGCGGCGAGGGGACGGCGGGCAAGGAACGGGGATCCGGTCCGGCGCGGGCAGTCCGGGCGGTGGCCGCGGGCGCCGCCGCCGGGGCGAAGGCCGCCGCGAAGGGGAAGGCGAAGGCGGGGGCGATGGCCCGGGCGGCCGCGGCCGTCGCCGGGGCGGCGGTGGGCGCGGCGGCGGGCGCGCGCGCCGTCCGGGCGGGGAAGGGGAAGGGCGGGGCGAGCGCCCCGGATCCGGACGGCTACTTCGTGGCCCGGGTGCGGGGCGAGGAGGCGGCCCGCGAGGCGCCCCACCCGCTGGTGGAGACCGATCAGGCCGGCGAGGCCTACGAGGAGGCGGGCGCGCCGGTCCACGACGAGCACCTCGGGGAGCTGCCCTGGGGCTACGGCGACGACGCCTTCGTCGCCCTGCCGCGCGATCCGCGCACCGTCTTCCTCTACTGGGACTGGGCGAAGGAGACCCTCGAGCGCGCGTTCGGCGGGCTCGACCACCCGCGCGTCCAGCTCTGGCTCTTCGCCCGCTCGGGAGACGGCTGGGAGCGGATCCGCGCGCTCGAGTTCGCCCTCGAGTCGCGCGGCTTCTACGTGCACGACCTCGATCCGGGGCGGGTCTACCGGGCCGAGATCCACGTGGTCGATCGCCAGGGGCAGGAGCGGCTCCTCGCCCACGGCTCGAACGAGGTGGCGCTCCCGCCCCTCGGGCCCTCCCCCATGGTCGACGACCGCTTCATCCGCATCCCCTGGGAGGTCCCGCTCGGGCGGCTCCTCGGCGGGGGCCACGCCGGCGGCGCGTTCTCGGAGGAGGCGCGGGCCATGCTGGCGCGGCTCTCCGACTGGTCGCGGTTCGCGGGGAAGGCGGTCTGGGGCGGCAGCGCCGGCGGCATGGGCGGCCGGCCCTCGGGCGGCCCCACCTCGCCCGTCCCCACCTCGCCGGGCGGCCCGCTCGGGCCGCGGGAGAAGTGAGATGAGCCAGGACGTCCTCGGCTACGTCTCGCTGCAGCTGCACGCCCACCTCCCGTTCGTCCGCCACCCCGAGTACGAGGACTTCCTGGAGGAGGACTGGCTCTACGAGGCCATCGGCGAGACCTACCTCCCGCTGCTCAAGATCTTCGACCGGCTCGCCGACGAGGGGATCCCGTTCCGGATCTCGATCACCATGACGCCGCCGCTGGTGGCGATGCTGCGCGACGAGCTGCTCATGGCGCGCTATGCGCGGCGGCTCGACAAGCTCTGCGAGCTGGCCGACAAGGAGGTCCACCGCACCCGGAACGACGGGACCTTCCACGGGCTGGCGCTCCACTACCAGCACGAGTTCCGCGAGCTCCGCGAGCTCTTCAACGACCGGTACCGCCGGGACCTGGTCGGCGCCTTCCGCCGCCTGGAGGACGCCGGGCGGGTCGAGGTGGTGACCTGCGGGGCCACCCACGGGTTCCTCCCGCTCATGCAGCAGTACCCGGAGGCGGTCCGGGCCCAGATCCAGGTGGCGGTCACCCACCACCGCCGGCACTTCGGCCGGGACCCGGTGGGCATCTGGCTCCCGGAGTGCGGCTACTACCCGGGCGTCGACGCCTTCCTCGCCGAGCAGAACATCCGCTACTTCTTCGTCGACACCCACGGCATCACCGACGCCACCCCACGCCCGCGCTACGGCGTCTACGCCCCCATCTTCACCCCCACCGGGCCGGCCGCCTTCGGCCGCGACCCCGAGTCGTCGATGCAGGTGTGGAGCGCCGAGTCGGGCTACCCGGGCGACCCGGACTACCGGGAGTTCTACCGGGACGTGGGCTGGGACCTCGACTACGACTACGTGAAGCCGTACATCCAGCCCACCGGCGCGCGGAAGAACGTGGGGATCAAGTACTTCCGGATCACCGGCAAGACCGCGCACAAGGAGCCCTACAACCCTGGGGTGGCTCGCGAGCGCGCCGCGCAGCACGCCGGGAACTTCATGTTCAACCGCGAGCGGCAGGTCGAGCACCTCGCCTCGCGGATGGGTGGCGTGCGGCCGATGGTGATCTCGCCCTACGACGCCGAGCTCTACGGCCACTGGTGGTACGAGGGGCCGATGTTCATCGACTACCTGGTGCGGAAGACCGCCTTCGACCAGCGCATCTTCCGGCTGGCCACGCCGGGCGACTACCTGAAGGAGAACCCGGAGCAGCAGCTCGCCACCCCGCCGCTCTGCTCCTGGGGGGCGGGCGGCTACGCCGGCGTCTGGCTGGACGGCTCGAACGACTGGATCTACCGCCACCTCCACAAGGCGGCGGAGCGGATGATCGCCCTCGCCCGGGACTACGCCGAGCCCACCGAGCTCGAGCGGCGCGCGCTCAACCAGGCGGCCCGCGAGCTCCTCCTGGCGCAGTCCTCCGACTGGGCCTTCATCATGAAGACCGGGACGATGGTGGACTACGCCATCCGCCGGACCAAGGAGCACGTGCTCCGGTTCACGCGGCTCCACGACCAGCTCCGGGCCCGCCAGCTCGACCCCGAGTGGCTGGGCCACGCCGAGGCCAAGGACAACATCTTCCCGGAGATCGACTACCGGGTGTACGCGCCCCGGTAGGCCCGGCGCCGCCGGCCCGCCTCGCGCCGGCGGCGGCCGTCAGCGGTCCCGCGCCTCCCGGCGGCCGCCGTGGCCGCCCCGCCGCCCCGCCGCGCCGCCGCGGCCGCCTTCCGGGTCCGCGGACGCACGCCGCGCTTCGGCCGGGGCTCGCCCGCGTGCCGCCGGGTCGCCGGCGAGGCGGCGCCGTAGAGCGGCGGGAGCCCCTGCGCCAGCCAGCCGGGGAGGTTCCGCTCCCCGGCGATCACCTGCCAGTAGCGGGGGTCGTCGGCGATGCTCGGGGGATCGAGCCGGACCGGCACGGTGGGGAGCTTCGCGGTGACCCGGGCCGCGGCCACGTGGCGGCGGGCGCGGTCCGCGGGCGGCCCGCCGAACTCCGGGCGCATGGCAAAGCCGGTGGGCTCGGTCTCGTCGAGGGCCAGGGTCCAGCCGGGCTCGACCGGCGGAGCCCGGGCGGCGAGGAAGCGGGTGAGGTGGGTGGTCTGCTGCTTCTCCAGCGCCGGCAAGTTCTGGAGGGCGTCCGCGAGCTGGGCCTGGGCCTCCGCGAAGCGGATGGTGGGGACGCGGGGATCGGTGGTCTCGAGGTCGATCGTCCGGAGCTGCCCGGCGATCGAGAGGGTCTCCAGATCCTTGTCCGGCGTGACCAGCGCCCCCATCAGGTCCGGGTGGCCGTAGCGGGGGATCCCGCCCACCACCGCCAGCCGCACGTCCGGCTCGGTGGCCAGGATCGCGTTCCGGTAGGGATCGGCGTCGCGCGTGGAGAGGAGGGTCAGGTCCGCGATCTTGCCCGCCTCGAGGGTGCCCAGCCGGTCGTCCCAGCGGACGATCTGGGCCGCCACCCGGGTCACCATCGCCACGAGCTCCTCGGCGCTGAAGAGGTTGCCGCTGGCCTTCGAGTGGAGCCAGGCGACCTTCAGCTCGCCGAGGAGGTTCTTCGAGCCGGACGGCGACCAGTCGCAGCCGAGCGCGATCCGGAGCCCGGCCTTCTTGGCCGCCGCGACGTCGGCCGTCGCCCCGTAGAGGAGGAGGTTGCTCATGGGCGACCAGACCATCGAGCCGCCGTTGGCCTGCAGGGTGGCGAAGTCGCCGGCGGAGAGGGCCACGCAGTGGATCCCGGCCAGGGCGCGATCGATGGCCCAGGCGCCGTCCTTCAGGTGCAGGGCGAGGAAGTGGGCGTGGGCGGCGGCGTCCTTGCCCTCGGCGAGGTGGAGCAGGTAGGCGGCGTGCCGGCCGTCGAACGTCTGGATGGTCTTCCAGAACGCCTCCGCGTCCTTGGCCGCCACGTCGGGCATGCGGGACTCGCCTCGCGGCAGCGTGGCCTCGTCCGGCATCTCCACGTTGCGGACGAAGCCGCGGAAGTAGCCGGTGATGCTCGGCGCGCCTGCCAGCCGGATGCCCTGGGTGGTGGTGACGCCGCCGACCAGGGACTTGCACTCCACGTAGCGGCAGACGGCCGGGAGCAGGGTGGGGCGGGCGGCGAGCACCGAGAGCGGCCGCCGGACCAGCTGATCGTAGGTGGGGTCGTCCTTCCACCGGTCCCGGTTGGCGTAGGCCTTGGGCACGCTCCAGAGCGGCAGCACGTTGTAGGCGAGGTGGTTGTGGAGGTCCATGAAGCCCGGGTAGAGGCTCGCCCCGGTGGCGACCGGCTGGATCCCGGCGAAGCCGGCCGGGGCGGGCTGCCCGGCCGGCTGGACCGCGGCGATGAGGCCGTTCGCCACCCACACCACCCCGTCCGCCAGCACCTTCCCGCCGGCCATGGTGACGACCCGGCCCCGGAGCGCGTAGCGCGCAGCCGCGGCGCGGAGCGGGGCGGCGGGGCCCGGTGCGGCGGCCTCGGCGGGCGGGGCGGCACCCTCGGCCAGGCCCGCGGCGGCCTGGAGGCTGTCCTTCGGGACCGTGACCGCGATCGTGGCCCGCTTCTCCTCCGCGGTCTTGCCGGTGCGGGTGGCCCAGGCGGCGAGCGAGCGCATCCAGGGCGGCAGCCCGGCGGGCAGGTCGTCGGGCGGGATGGGGACCAGGTCGCCCGGCTGCCAGGAGGTGCCGTACCGGTCGGCCGGCATCGGGACCTCCGGGTCGTGGATCGCCGGCCGGAGCACGTCCAGGGCGGCGTTCCACTGGGCGAGGAGCGAGCGGGTGTTGGCGGCGAGCTTCTGCTTGTCGCCGGCGGCGCTCGACTCCGGCCAGGTCGGGTGCGGGACGTGCTGGTAGGCGACCTTCGCGGCGCGCGGGGCGTGCGCGGCGTAGGCCCGCCAGGCCGTGTCGGCCAGGCCGCCGAGCGCGATCACCGCCTCGACGCCCGGGCCGAGCAGCGCGTCGAGCCAGCGCTCCCGGTAGGCGGCGATGGCGGGGTCGGAGGCGTGGCGGGCGCCCCCCTGCTGCCCGTACACGCTGTAGAGGAAGGTGTTCACCATCGCGTAGCGGGTGCGGAGGCCGAGCTTGGCCATGAGCCCCTGGGTGCGCTGCCCCGCCTCCCCCACCAGGATCCGCCGCGCGATCGCCTCGGAGGCGGCCGGGTCCTGGCCGACGACCAGCACGCGCGCCGAGCCGTCGAGCCGGCCGCGGTGGAACACCGGCCCCCACTCGACGCGGAAGTCCGCCGGCGGGTAGACGGCCGAGCCGGGATAGTCCTGGCAGAGGGAACGGAACGGCTCGGCGGTGTAGCCGGGATCGAAGGGCACGCTCATGGGCACCCCCGGGAGTCGCGAGCGCTGCATCTGCATGGGCTCACGGCCGGGGGTGGATGTGACCGTCCAGGGAGGGTCGCCGCGGAGGTGGGCACCGCCGCGGTCCGGGGCGGGCGCGAGCGTTGCCTCGCCCGGGAAGGGAGCGAGGGCCCGGACGCCCGCGCCTCGGTGACAGCCCCATTCGCGGCTGCCCGTCGGGGCCCTGAGGCGCGCGCCCCGGCTCCCGGCCCTCGCCGGTATACTCCCCGGGTGCACGCCGAGCCCCCGCCGGTCGCCGACCGGAGCCCGGCCGCGAGCCGTGCTGCGGGGCTCCCCTGGCTGGCGCTCCCCGCCCTCCTCGCCGTGAAGCAGGTGGCGGCGGCCCGCCTGGCCTGGGACCTCGGGGTGGGCCGGCGCGACCTCGCCGGGCAGGCCCTCTTCACCTTCGGCGCCGGCCTGGCCCTGCTGGCGCTGGTGCGCCTGGCCCGCGGCTGGCGGCCCCTACTCTGGTTCCTGGCCGCCGACGCCCTCCTCTCCTTCCTGCTCTTCATGGACGTGCTGCACATCCGGGTGCTGGGGACGCCGGTCAGCGTCTCGATGCTGCGCTACGCGGGCCAGCTGGTGTCGGTCCGGGACGCCGTCGGGGCGCTCCTCGAGCCCCGCCAGCTCCTCCTCGTCGCCGACCTCCCGCTCCTGGCGCTCGCCTGGGCCTGGCTCCGCCGGCGCCCGCCGCCGGCGCGCCTGCCCTTCCGGCGGGCCGCGGTGGCGGTCGGCCTGGCCGTCGCCGCCACCTGGGCGGCGGCGGCGCGCTGGCCGCCCAACCCCTTCCTCGGCCACACCGGCCTCGCCTGGCGGCTGGGGCTCGTCGACTTCCACGCCCTCGACCTGGCGGAGGCGGCCCGCCGGCTCGGCCCGCGGCCGGCGGCCTCGGCGGCGGAGCGCGCCGAGGTGGTGGCCCGCGCCGACGGGCTGGGCGCGGGGATCCCGCCCGGCCGCCTGCACGGCGCGGCGCCCCGGGCCAACGTCATCATCGTCCAGGTGGAGTCGCTCCAGGCCTTCGCCCGGGGGCTCACGGTGGGCGGCCAGCCGGTCACGCCCGCCCTCGACGCGCTCGCCGCCGAGAGCGTGGTGGCCACCTCCTTCTTCCACCAGACCGGGCCGGGCCGGACCTCCGACGCCGACCTCCTCTGCCACTGCTCGGTCCTGCCCTCGCCCGACCGGGCGGTGGCCTTCGCCTACGCCGATGACCACTTCCGGTGCCTGCCCGGGCTCCTGGCCGAGGCCGGCTACCGGACGCTGGCCTTCACCGGGACCCTGGCCGACTTCTGGAACGCGCGGCACATGTACCAGCTGTACGGCTTCGACTCCCTCGACTCGCTCGACGTCCTCGCCCGGGACGAGGTGATCCTCTTCGGGCTCTCCGACGCCTCGCTGCTGCGCCAGACGCTGGAGCGGCTGCGGGCCACGCCGGAGCCGTTCCTCGCCTTCGTGGTCACGCTCACCAGCCACACCGACTTCCCCCACGGCGAGCCGCTCCCGCCGGCGTCGCTCCCGGAGCCGTTGCTGCGCCGCTACCTGGAGGCGATCCACTACGTGGACCGGCAGCTCGGGGCCTTCGTGGCCGGGCTGCGGGCGAGCGGGCTCCTCGATCGGTCGGTGCTGGCGATCTACGGCGACCACGACGGCCTGCCGGGCACCTCCGGCCTGGCGCGCGTCCTGGGGCGCCCGGACGACGAGGTGACCCGCTTCGAGCTGCAGCGCGAGGTGCCCCTCCTGCTCCGGCTCCCCCGCGGTCACCACGCCGGTCCGGAGGCCGAGCCGCTCGGGGAGATCGACCTGGCGCCGACGCTGGCCGGCATCGTCGGGGTCGGCGCGGACGGCCGGGCCTGGCTCGGGCGGGAGCTGGGGAGCGCCCGCCCGGCGGTGCTCGCCTTCCCGGGCGGGGCGGCGGTCGACGCCGGCCGCCTCTACCTGCCCTCCCACCAGGCCGGCGGCGGAGGCCGCTGCCTGGATCGCGCCGCGCGCGCCCCGCTCCCCGTCGAGCGCTGCCAGGATCTGGCCGAGCGCGGCCGCCGCGACGTGGAGGTCTCCCGGCTCCTGCTCGATCGGGACCTGCAGGCCGGCGCCGGGCCGGTCGCCGAAGGTCGGGGCTCGACGGCGAAGTAGACCGGGTCGATCAGGGCGCGGGCGGCGAGGCGGAGACGTCTCGGATGGAACCTGGCGCCGGGCGGAGGTCGAACGTCACCTCGGGCGTGAAGCACGCGATCACCGCCGGCCAGTCCCGCCGATCGGTGGCGAGGAATCACCTGGTCGACATGACCCGAACCGAGTGAGTCCACGCCCGGAGTCGGCGCCGGAGCCCGAGCTGCCGGGATCGCTCCCGACCTGCAAGGGCTCCGCCACGGCTCCCCCGGAGGCCGGCGGGAGGAAGTGTCCGGGCCCTGGTGCCGCCGCGCTCGCTCGAGGTGCTCGCGGCGGCCCCTCTGCTCCTGCCTGCCCATCGAGCACCCCCAGGTGCTCCGACCTGGAGACCGCCGTCCAGGAGACCGGCCGCCCGCCTCCCTACCCCGAGGGGAAGGTGCTGGCCGGGGCGCGCGTTCTCGCGTTGACGGCCCAGGCGGGGGCGACTAGCCTCCCGCTGCGTTTCCCTTCGAGATCCCGAGAGGATCCGGAAGATCCCACACCCGATGGCCGACGATCTTGGTACCACCGAGCGCGAGATCATCGCGCAGCGCATGAAGAAGGCCGACGCCCTCCGGGCGCTCGGCGTCAACCCCTTCGGCAACGGGTGGCAGGCCCGGAACCTGGCCGAGGAGCTCGCCCGCCGCTACGGCGACGCGCCGGCCGAGGAGATCGCCAAGGATCCCGGCACCTGGTCCATCGCCGGCCGCGTCCTCGCCGTCCGCTCCTTCGGCAAGGCCGCCTTCCTCAAGGTCCGGGACCGCTCCGGCGAGATCCAGGTCTGGGTGAAGAAGGACAAGGTCGGGGAGCGGGGCTTCGAGATCTTCAAGCTCCTCGACGTGGGCGACATCGTCGGGGCCGAGGGGCCGGCCACCCGGACCAAGACCGGCGAGCTGACCGTCGAGGCGGCCACCTTCACCATCCTCACCAAGGCGATCCGCCCCCTCCCGGAGAAGTGGCACGGGCTCACCGATGTCGAGCAGCGCTACCGGCAGCGGTACGTGGACCTGGTGGTCACGCCCGGCGTGCGCCAGACGTTCGTGAAGCGCGCCCGGATCGTCTCCACCATCCGGCGCTTCCTCGACGCCCGCGGCTACCTCGAGGTCGAGACCCCCACCCTCCACAAGCCGGAGGAGGCGGGCGGGGCGGCGGCCCGGCCCTTCGAGACCCACCACAACGCCCTCGACCTCGACCTGAAGCTCCGCATCGCCACCGAGCTCCACCTCAAGCGGCTGGTGGTGGGCGGGCTGGAGCGGGTCTACGAGCTCGGGCGGATCTTCCGGAACGAGGGGATCGACCGCCGCCACAACCCCGAGTTCACCTCGATCGAGTTCTACCAGGCCCACGCCACCCACGAGGACCTGATGCGGCTCACCGAGGAGCTGTTCCACACCCTGGCGCGCGAGGTGGCCGGCGCCTCCACCATCACCTTCCAGGGGCAGGCGATCGACCTCACCCCGCCGTATCCGCGCGTCTCCATGCTGGAGGAGGGGGCGAAGGCGCTCGGGCTCTCCCCCGAGGACGCCCTGGCCGGGCGTGGGCTGGCCGAGGCGCTCTCCCGCGCGGCGGCGCGCGAGAACGTCCACGAGGACGCCTGGAAGCTCGAGCAGGCGGCGAAGAAGACGCCGGGCGAGGCGATCGCGGCCGCCTTCGAGATCTTCGGGGAGCGGCGCCTCCCCCCGGACCGGCCGGCCTTCGTGGTCGACTTCCCCCTCGAGACCAGCCCGCTCTCCCGCCGGCGCGACGCCGATCCCCGGCTGGTGGACCGCTTCGAGCTCTTCGTCGCCGGGATGGAGGTGGCGAACGCCTTCTCCGAGCTCAACGACCCCCACGACCAGCGGGCCCGCTTCGCGGCGCAGGTGAAGGCCCGCGCCGCGGGAGACGACGAGGCGATGCCCTACGACGAGGACTTCGTGCGGGCGCTCGAGCACGGGATGCCGCCCACCGCCGGGGAGGGGATCGGGATCGACCGGGTGGCCATGCTCCTCACCGACTCGCCCTCGATCCGCGACGTGATCCTGTTCCCGCTCCTCAAGAGCCGCGAGTAGGTGGACGGGATGAGCGAACGGCCCCTGACCTCGGACGCCGGGCCCGCCCGCGGCCCCGCGGCGGAGGACGCCCTGCGCCCCGAGGCGCCGGCCGGGGCCGGGCCCGTCGCCCCCGCGCCCCTCCACGCCGGCCACCCCGCCCCCCCGGTCTTCTCCGGCTGGGCCTTCCTCCTGGCGCTGGGCGGGATCCTCGGCGCGCTCGCCATCGCCCCCGCCGCCCACGCCCTCCTCGCCGACCGGCTCGGGCTGGGCGGGAGCCTTGGGCTCGGCCTCTCGGCCCTGGTGGCCGCCCTCTTCGCGGCGGCGGTGGGCGCGGTGGCGGCGCTGGTGGCCCGTCGGCTCGCCTTCTACGAGATCGCCGCCGGGACCCTGCTCTGGGCGGCCCTGGTGGCGGGCGCGGTGGCGCTCCTCCCCCGGCTGCGCGGGAGCCTTGGCCCCTTGCAGGCGCTCGAGGCCCAGGGGACGCTGGTGGTGGTCCTCGGGCTCCTCGGGGTCGGGGCCCTGGCGGCCACGGCGGTGTTCGCCGGCTCCTCGCTCGCCTACCTCGCCGTGGGGACCGGACGGCTCGATCCCTCCCTCTCCTACGAGCTCTTCGTGGCGCGCAGCCACCTCCGGCTCTCGCCCCGCACCCTGGCGGCGCTCTTCGGGATGGTGGTCACCGGGCTCCTCCCCGGGCTGCTCCTGGCGCTCGTCTGGTCGCTGGTCCGCGACGCGCGCGAGCGGCGCGCCTACCGGCGAGGCGAGCTCACCAGCCGCCCGCGGATGCCGGCCACGCTGCTCATGACCCTGATCTCGATCGGCGGCGTGGCCATCGGGGTCTGGGCGCTCACCGTGGTCCTCTCGGTGATGAGCGGCTTCGAGGCCGACCTGAAGAAGAAGATCCTCGGCCACACCGCCCACGGCATGGTCCTCACCTACGGGGGACAGGAGGACTTCGGCGACTGGCGAGAGGTGCGGAGGAAGGTGCTGGCGGTGGACGGGGTCACCGGCGCCACCCCCTTCCTCTACAACGAGGTGATGCTCTCCACCGGCCAGAACCTGACCGGGGCGATCCTGAAGGGCATCGACGTCGACACCATCGGGACGGTCACCGATCTCCCTGGGAGCATCCAGGACGGCCGCCTGGACTGGCTCCCGCACCCCGACCGGATCCCGCTCCCGGCCCGGAGCGGCGCGGAGGAGGGCGGAAGCGGAAGCGGGAGCGGGGCGGGCGGGCGCGCCATCCCCGGGATCGTCCTCGGGCGCGAGCTCGCCCACACGCTCCGGCTCTTCGTGGGCGACCAGGTGAACGTGGTCTCGCCCCTCGGGGACCTGGGGCCGGCCGGGCCCCAGCCCAAGAGCCGGCCGTTCCGGGTGGCGGCGATCTTCTACAGCGGGATGTACGAGTACGACTCGAAGTTCGCCTACGTCGACCTCTCCGCCGCCCAGCGCTTCTTCGGGGCCGGCGAGGCGGTCACCGGCCTCGAGCTCAAGGTGCGGCAGGTGGACGCCGCCAGGGCGGTGATGGGCCGGGTGGTCTACGCCCTGGGGGGCTGGCCTTACCGCGCCAAGGACTGGGGCGAGCTCAACCGGAGCCTCTTCTCCGCCCTGCAGATGGAGAAGGTGGTGATGGCGGTGATCCTCGGCTTCATCGTGCTGGTGGCGAGCTTCATCATCGTCGCCACCCTGATCATGCAGGTGCTGGAGAAGCGGAAGGAGATCGCCGTCCTCAAGTCGATGGGGGCGGGCGTCCCCAGCGTGATGAAGATCTTCGTCGCCGAGGGCGTGGTGATCGGCGCGGTGGGGACCGCCTTCGGGCTGATCCTCGGCCTGGGGACCTGCCTGCTGGTGGACAAGGTCGGGATCCCGCTCGACCCCGAGGTCTACTACATCGCCAACCTGCCGGTGCTGGTGGACGGCTCCCAGTTCGCGCTGGTGGCCCTCGCCGCCCTGGTCCTCTCCTACCTGGCCACCATCTACCCCGCCACCAAGGCGGCCCGCCTCCACCCGGTGGACGGCCTCCGGAGCGAGTGATCATGCCCGCCGTGCCGCTGATCCGGATCGAGGGGCTGGCCAAGACCTTCCTCATGGGGGAGAAGCGGCTCGAGGTGCTGCGGGGGATCGACCTCGAGATCGCGGAGGGCGAGCTGGTCGCCCTCACCGGCCCCTCGGGCGCGGGCAAGAGCACCTTCCTCCACCTCCTCGGCACCCTGGACGTGCCCACCCGCGGGCGCGTGCTCTTCGCGGGCGAGGACGTCTTCGAGCGCGACGAGGACGCGCTGGCCGCCTTCCGCAACCAGACCCTGGGGTTCGTCTTCCAGAGCCACCACCTGCTGCCCGAGTTCGCCGCCCTGGAGAACGCGATGATGCCGGCCCTGATCCGGCGCGTCTCCCGGGCCGAGGCCCGGCGCCGGGCGACGGCGATGCTGGAGCTGGTCGGGCTCGGCGACCGGCTCGAGCACCGCCCGGGCGAGCTCTCCGGCGGCGAGCAGCAGCGGGTGGCGCTGGCGCGCGCCCTCTGCCTCCAGCCGCGCCTCCTCCTCGCCGACGAGCCCACCGGCAACCTCGATCCCCAGACGGCCGAGGGCATCCACGCCCTGCTCGTCGATCTGAACGCGCGGATGGGCATCACCGCCGTGATCGTGACCCACAACGAGCGGCTGGCGGCCGCCCTCCCGCGGCGGCTGCGCCTGGTGCAGGGGCGCCTCTCGTGAGGGCGCGAACGGGTTTGAGGTTTTCGGGATGGCGGTCTAGATTCGCCGGCTCCGTGACGCGCCTCTCCTCCCATGTCCTGGGCGCCCTGGTCGCCCTCGCGCTCGTCCCCGGCCTCGCGCGCGCCGAGGGGCCGGTGGTGAAGGAGATCAAGGTCGAAGGGAACCGCCGCGTCGAGGCCGCCGCCATCACCGCGGTGGTCACGCAGAAGAAGGACGAGCCGCTCGATCCGAAGAAGGTGGACCAGGACGTCCGGGCGATCATGAAGCTCGGCTTCTTCTCCGACGTCCGGGTGGAGGAGGAGGGGCCGAAGGACGCGCCGGTCCTGGTCTACGTGGTGGCGGAGCGCCCCACCGTCCACGAGGCCAAGATCGTGGGCAACGAGCAGCTCTCCAAGGACGATCTCAAGGACACCGTCGACCTCAAGCCCTTCGCCCCCCTCGACCTGGCCCAGGTCCGCAAGGACCTGAAGAAGATCCAGGAGAAGTACGTGGAGAAGGGCTTCTTCCTGGCCGACGTCACCCACGAGATCAAGGAGCTGCCCGACAACCAGGTGGACGTGATCTACCGGGTGAACGAGCGGGCCAAGGTGATGGTCAAGGAGGTCCGCTTCGTCGGGAACCACCAGGTCCCGAAGGAGGACCTGACCCCGTACATGCAGACGCAGGAGGGGAACCTCCTCTCCCTGGTGAGCAGCGCCGGGACCTACAAGGAGGAGGCGTTCCAGCACGACCTCCAGGGCATCCAGGCGGTCTACCTGGACAAGGGCTACGTGGAGGTGAAGGTCGGGAAGCCCGCCATCTCGCTCTCCCCCGACCGGCGCTGGCTCTACGTCACCATCCCGGTGGAGGAGGGCGAGCAGTACACCATCGGCAAGATCGGCTTCGCCGGCGACCTGATGAACAAGGAGCCGGAGCTGCGGAGCCTCCTCCAGACCCGCTCCGGCGAGCTCTTCTCCCGCACCAAGGTGGGGGCCGACCTCTTCGCCATCGGGGACGTGTTCAAGGACCTGGGCTACGCCTACGCCAACGTCAGCCCCAACACCCACACCGACCCCGCCCGGCGGATCGTCGACCTCGAGTTCGAGGTGCAGCCCGGCCCCCGGGTGAAGTTCGAGCGGATCGAGATCGTGGGGAACGACAAGACCCGCGACAAGGTGATCCGCCGCGAGCTCCGCATCTACGAGGGCGAGCTCTACAGCGGCACCGGGGTGAAGGTCTCCAAGCAGCGCGTGACCGCGCTCGGGTTCTTCGAGACCGTGGAGATCACCACCAAGAAGGGGAGCGCCGAGGACAAGATCGTCGCCACGGTGGAGGTGAAGGAGAAGGCCACCGGCACCTTCCAGGTCGGGGCGGGCTTCTCCTCCTACGAGAACTTCATCCTCACCGGGCAGATCTCGCAGAACAACTTCTTCGGCTGGGGCCAGACCCTCTCGTTGCAGGTCCAGTGGTCCTCGGTCCGCCAGCTCGGCCAGATCCAGTTCGTCGAGCCGTACTTCCTGGACACGCGCTGGACCTTCGCCTTCGACCTCTACGCGACCGAGGGCTACTACACCACGTTCACCCGGCGGGCGATCGGCGGGTCCCTCACCTGGGGCTACGAGCTGTCCGGGCTGGCGCGCTGGTGGGCCTTCGCCCAGCACCTGGAGGACTACCGCCTCTTCGCCACCTACACGAACGAGCGGGTGAACGCGAGCGCGGCCACCACGGTGATCTACCCGAACCAGTTCAAGTCCGGGACCACCAGCTCGCTCCGCCTCTCCCTCCAGGCGGACAAGCGCGACAACCGCCTCTTCCCGACCCGGGGCTACTACCTCTCGGCGAGCGTGGACCTGGCGCCCCCCTTCCTCGCCCCGTCGAGCATCTTCGGGAACGAGGTGAACCTCTTCACCAAGTGGACGGTGGACGGGCGCTTCTACCACCCCATCCTCTTCGGGGTGATCTTCCGCTCCCGCCTGAGCTTCGGCTACATCGCCAACTGGGATCCGGCCAAGCCCATCCCCATCTCCGAGCTCTACTACGTGGGCGGGATCCAGACGATCCGCGGCTACCGCTTCCTCAGCATCTCCCCCACCGTGCAGGTGGCGAACGCCCTCGTCCCCGGCGCCACCCTGGTGCCGCTCGCCATCGGCGGCGACAAGCAGGTGGTGATCAACCTCGAGCTCGAGTTCCCCATCGCCGAGAAGGTGGGGGTGCGCGGACTGCTCTTCGCCGACGCCGGCAACTCCTTCCGCGGCTCGCTGCACGACTCGACCGTGCCCCTCTCCCTTTACAAGTCGGTCGGTTTCGGGTTCCGCTGGTTCAGCCCCATGGGCCCCCTCCGCTTCGAGTGGGGCATCCCCCTCAACCGGCGCAGGAACGAGTCCGGCACCGGCTACCTCGACAACCCCGTCGACTTCCAGTTCACCATCGGCAGCTTCTTCTGATCCCCCGAAGGAACCCGCGACATGAAGACCGCCCTCCGCATCGCCCCCGTGGCCCTCGCCCTCGCCCTCTCCCCCGTCGCCCGGGCCGACACCAAGCTCGGCTACGTCGACCTCCAGCGCGCCCTGCGCGAGGTGGACGAGGGGCGGGTCGCCACCCAGACGCTCCAGAAGGACAAGGACGAGAAGCAGCACCAGCTCGACGCCAAGAAGGACGAGTTCGAGAAGCTCAAGAACGACTTCGAGCGGCAGGCCACGGTGATGAGCGAGCAGGCCAAGAAGGACAAGGCCGGCGAGCTCGACCGCAAGGCGGGCGAGCTCCAGCAGCTCTTCATGGCCCTGCAGAAGAGCATCGCCGAGGGGGAGGAGAAGGCGATGCGCGGCATCATCGACCGGATGCAGGGGATCGCCAAGGAGATCGCCGAGGCGGACGGCTTCACCATGGTGCTGGAGAAGAACAGCTCCGGGATCTTCTACGCCCCGCCCTCCCTCGACCTGACCAACGAGCTGGTCCGGAAGTACAATGCCCGCTACCCGGTGGGCGGCGGCGCGGCTCCCGCGAAGAAGGCGGAGGCCCCCAAGGCCGCCGCCCCCGTCAAGAAGTAGGCGCGTCGTGACCTACACGCTCGCGGAGCTCGCCGCGCGGGTCGGCGGCGAGGTGGCCGGCGACGGCGGGCTCGTCGTCGAGGGGATCGCTCCCCTGGAGGAGGCGGGCCCCGGCCAGCTCTCCTTCTTCTCCAACCGGAAGTACCGGGCCGCCTTCGAGGCCTCGCGCGCCGGGGCGGTGGTGGTGGAGCCGGAGGAGCAGGTGCCGGCCGGGCGGACGGTGCTCCGGGCCCGGAACGCCTACCTGGCCTTCGCCAAGATCTCCACCCTCTTCCACCCGCCCCGCGAGCCGCTGCCCGAGGTGGCGGTGGGCGCCGTCCTCCACCCCACCGCCCGCGTCCACCCGAGCGCCCAGGTGATGCCCCTCGCCAGCGTGGCGGCGGGGGCCGAGGTGGGGGCCCGCACCATCCTCTTCCCCGGGGTGCAGGTGGGGGAGGGGGTGCGGATCGGGCAGGACTGCCTCCTCTACCAGAACGTGGTGGTGCGGGAGCGCTGCGTGATCGGCGACCGGGTGATTCTCCAGCCCGGCTGCGTGATCGGCTCCGACGGCTTCGGCTTCGCCTTCGACCCCGAGGGCGAGGGCCAGGGGCCGCGCCACTACAAGGTCCCCCAGATCGGGAACGTGGTGATCGAGGACGACGTGGAGCTGGGCGCCAACACCTGCGTCGACCGCGCCACCCTCGGCACCACCCGCGTCGGCCGGGGCGCCAAGATCGACAACCTGGTCCAGATCGCCCACAACGTCGAGGTCGGCCCGCTCTGCCTCCTGATCGCGCAGGTGGGCGTGGCCGGCTCGACCAAGCTGGGCATGGGGGTGGTCGCGGCCGGGCAGGTCGGGATCGTCGGCCACCTGGAGATCGGGGCGGGGGTGAAGATCGCCGCCCAGGCCGGCGTGACCCACGACGTCGAGGCGGGCGCGACCATCGGCGGCTCGCCCGCCCGCCCCCACTCCCTCTGGGTGAAGAACATGGCCTCGCTCGACCACCTCGCCGAGATGCGCAAGGAGCTGCGCCGGCTCGAGCGGGCGGTGGAGCGGCTCGAGCAGGGGAGCGGGGAGGAACCATGAGCAACGAGTCCAGCGCCAAGCCGGTCCTCGACATCCAGGGGATCCAGAAGCTCCTCCCGCACCGGCCCCCGTTCCTGCTGGTGGACCGGGTGGTCTCCTGCGTGCCCGACCAGAAGCTGGTGGCCTGGAAGGGCGTCACCATGAACGAGCCCTTCTTCCAGGGCCACTTCCCGGGCGCTCCGGTGATGCCGGGGGTCCTGATCCTCGAGGCGCTCGCCCAGGCGGCCGCGCTCCTGGCGGTGCTGTCGCTGCCCGCCGGCGAGGTGGAGGAGAAGCTCACCTACCTCATGGCCATCGACGGGGCCCGCTTCCGCAAGCCGGTGGTGCCCGGCGACCGGCTGGAGCTCGAGGTCGAGGTGACCAAGCACAAGGGGGCGGTCTGGAAGCAGAAGGGCACCGCCCGGGTCGATGGCCAGGTCGTGGCCGAGGCCGAGTTCATGGCGATGCTCGCCGACCGCGAGCAGTGAGAGAGGAGCGGGCGCGAGATGGCGATCCACCCCACCGCGATCCTGGAGAGCGGCGCCCAGGTCGACCCGAGCTGCGAGATCGGCCCCTACGCCGTGGTCGGCCCGCACGTGGTGATGGGCCCGGGCAACACCCTCGGCGCGCACGCCGTGGTGACCGGCCGGACCACCCTCGGCGCCGGCAACCGGGTCTTCCCCCACGCCGTGATCGGCGAGATCCCCCAGGACCTCAAGTACCGGGGGGAGCCCACCACCCTGGTGATCGGCGACCGGAACAGCTTCCGGGAGTTCTCCACCATCCACCCCGGCACCGCGGGGGGCGGGGGCGTGACCCGGATCGGCTCGGGCTGCCTCTTCATGGCCAACAGCCACGTCGGCCACGACAGCCAGGTGGGCGACGGGGCGATCGTCGCCAACTCGGTGGCCATCGCCGGCCACGTGCTGATCGAGGACCACGTCCACTTCGGCGGCCTCTCCGCCGCCCACCAGTTCTGCCGGATCGGGCGGCTCGCCTTCGTGGGCGGCATGACCGGGATCGCCATGGACGTGGCGCCCTACTGCACGGTGGCCGGGAGCCGGGCGGAGCTGGCCGGCCTCAACACCATCGGCATGCAGCGGTCGGGCATGACCGAGGAGCAGGTGAACCGGGTGAAGCAGGCCTACAAGATCGTCTTCCGCTCCAACCTGGGGCTCTCCGAGGCGATCGCCCAGCTCGAGGCGGAGCTCCCCGGCCACCCCGAGATCGACCACCTGGTTCGCTTCCTCAAGGGCTCCCAGCGCGGCATCACCCGCTAGCGGATGGACACCATCGGGCTCATCGCCGGCGGGGGCCGCTTCCCGCTCCTCTTCGCCGAGAGCGCCCGGCGCGCCGGGCACCGGGTGGTCGCGGTCGCCCACCGGAACGAGACCGACCCGGCCCTGGCCGAGCGCGTCGACGCCATCACCTGGATCAAGCTCGGCCAGATCGGCCACCTGCGCGACGCCCTCCGGGAGGGCGGCGCCACCCGGACCGTGATGCTCGGTGCCATCACCAAGAAGCGGTTCTTCGCCGACGCGATGCTGGACGCGACCGGGCTCAAGGTCCTCGCCCGGGTCGCGATCCGCTCCGACGACAACCTGCTCCGGGCGATGGCCACCTTCCTCGAGGAGGAGGGGATGCCCATCACCGACCCCACCCCCTACCTGGCGGACCGGCTCGCCCCCGAGGGCGTGCTGGGGAAGCACCGGCCGAGCGACGAGGAGCTGGCCGACGCCCGCTACGGGATGGAGCTGGCGCGAGGGATCGGGCGGCTCGACCTCGGCCAGACGGTGGTCGTGAAGGACCGGGTGGCCCTGGCGGTGGAGGCGCTCGAGGGGACGGACGCCTGCATCCGGCGCGGGGGTGAGCTCGCCAAGGCGGGCGGGTTCACGGTGGTGAAGGCGGTGAAGCCGGGCCAGGATCGCCGCTTCGACCTGCCCGCCGTCGGCCCCGACACCGTCGACTCGCTCCGGGAGGCCGGGGGGCGGCTCCTCGCGGTGGAGGCGGGCGCCACCCTGGTGATGGACCTCGACCGGATGGTCGAGAAGGCCGACAAGGCGAAGATCGTCCTCCTCGGGGTCCGCTGATGCCCTGGGCGGCGGACGGGCCGGGCGGCGCCGTGCTCGAGCTCCTCGTCCAGCCGCGCGCCTCGCGCACCCGGGTGGTGGGGGAGCACGACGGCCGGCTCAAGCTCCAGCTCGCCGCCCCACCGGTGGACGGCGAGGCCAACGCCGCCCTGGTCGAGTTCCTCGCCGCCGCCCTCTCCCTGCGGAAGGCCGACGTCGCGATCGTCCGGGGGGAGACCGGGCGCCGGAAGACGGTGCGGGTGGCCGGCCGGACCGCCGCCCAGGTCGCCGCCGCCCTCGACCTGGTCTAAGATGCGACCCCCCATGACCCACCGATTCCTCGCCGCCTGCCGCCGAGAGCCCGTGGACCGCGTGCCCGTCTGGATGATGCGCCAGGCCGGCCGGTACCAGCCGTCCTACCGCGCCGTCCGGGAGAAGGTCGGCTTCCTCGAGCTCTGCCGGTCCCCCGAGCTCATCGCCCAGGTGACGGTCGCCCCCATCGACGAGCTCGGGTTCGACGCCGCCATCCTCTTCTCCGACATCCTCGTCCACCTGCCGGCGATGGGGCTCGACCTCTCCTTCGAGAAGGGCGAGAAGGGCAAGGGCGACGGCGGCCCCCGGATCGGCAACCCGGTGCGGACCCGGGCCGACGTCGAGGCCCTGCGGATCCCGGAGCCGGCCCGCGACCTCGGCTACGTCCTCGAGGGCGTGCGGGCCATCCGGCGGGCGCTCGCCGGCCGGGTCCCGCTGATCGGCTTCGTGGGCGGTCCCTTCACGGTGGCGAGCTACGTGGTGGAGGGCGGCAGCCAGGGCTTCACCCGCCTCAAGACCCTGCTCTGGAACGATCCCCCGGCGGCGCACGCGCTCTTCGAGAAGCTCACCCAGGCCGCGATCGCCCAGATCACCGCCCAGATCGAGGCGGGGGCGGAGGCGGCCCAGATCTTCGAGAGCTGGCTCGGGGAGCTGGCCCGCGAGGACCTGGAGGAGTTCTCCTTCCCCTACCTCGTGCGGCTCGCGGAGGCGGTCCGGAAGAAGGGCGTGCCCGCGATCTTCTTCTCCACCGGGACCACCAGCCACCTGGAGCGGCTCGCCACCCTGGGCTACGACGTGGTCTCGGTCGACTGGCGCATCCCCATCGCCGACGCCCGCGCCCGGGCGCCGGGCGTGGCCATCCAGGGGAACTACGACTCGACCCTGCTCCTCGGCCCGCGCGACAACGCGGTGGCCCGGGCGCGGGCCATGCTCCGGGCGGCCGGGCCGGCGCCCGGTTACATCTTCAACCTGGGCCACGGCATCCAGGTGGGCACCCCGCCCGAGAACGTGAAGGCCGTGGTGGACGCCGTGCACGCCTTCGGCGGCGGCAAGTGAGGCGATTCCCGTGATCCAGATCCCGTCCTGGGAGCTCATCAAGAAGTACGACCGGCCCGGACCGCGCTACACCAGCTACCCGACCGCGCCCGAGTGGACCGAGGCCTTCGGCCCGCCCCAGTACGCGCAGCACCTGGAGCGCGCCGACGGGGACACGGGGCCGCTCTCGATCTACGTGCACCTCCCCTTCTGCCGGGAGATGTGCCGGTTCTGCGGCTGCAACGTGATCGCCACCCACGACCGCTCCCGGGCCGACGCCTACCTGGACGTGCTGGAGAAGGAGGTGGCGCTGGTGGCCGGCCGGCTGCCGCGCCGACGGACCGTCTCCCAGCTCCACTGGGGCGGCGGGACCCCCACCTTCCTCGACGAGAAGCAGCTCGAGCGCTGCCACGCCATCCTCGCCCGCCACTTCACCTTCGCCAAGGACGCGGAGAAGGCGATCGAGATCGACCCGGCCATCACCACCAGGAGCCAGATCGAGACCCTGGCCCGGCTCGGCTTCAACCGGATCTCCATGGGCGTGCAGGACTTCGACGCCAAGGTGCAGGAGGTGGTGGGCCGGATCCAGGGAGAGAAGGAGACCGCCGACCTGGTCCAGGCCGCCCGGGACAACGGCTTCCGGGGCGTGAACCTCGACCTCATCTACGGGCTCCCCTACCAGTCCCCCGACACCTGGAAGCAGACCCTGGAGCGGATCCTGCACATCCACCCGGACCGGATGGCGGTCTTCGGGTTCGCCTACGTCCCCTGGTCGAAGCCCCACCAGCGGCTCCTCCCCCAGGAGGCGCTCCCCAAGACCGAGCAGCGGGTGGAGCTGTTCCTCGGCGCGGTGGAGGCCTTCACCCGGGCCGGCTACCGGCTCATCGGCCTCGATCACTTCGCCCTCGAGTCGGACGAGCTGGCGGTGGCGCAGTCGGGCGGCTACCTGTACCGGAACTTCCAGGGCTACACCGTCCGCCCCGCCGACGACACGGTCGCCTTCGGGATGACCTCGATCTCGGACATCGGCGGCGCCTACGCCCAGAACGCCCACAAGCTCAAGGACTGGGCGGAGAAGGTGGAGGCCGGCACGGTGCCGGTGGAGCGGGGCGCCTCGATGACGCCCGACGACGTGCTCCGGCGGTTCAGCATCAACCGGGTGATGTGCCTGCTCCGGCTCGACCTCCGCGAGATCGCGAAGCGCTTCGGGCCCGAGGCCCGGACGGCGATCGAGGGCGACCTCCGGGCCGGGGTGGAGGAGCTGAAGGCGGACGGCCTCGTCACCTTCGACGGCGACGTGCTCCAGGTGACCCCGCTCGGGCAGCTGCTGGTGCGGAACGTGGCGATGCTCTTCGACGCCTACCTCAAGAAGGCCGGCGGCAAGAAGCAGTTCTCCCGGACGGTCTAGCGCGCCCATGGGCCACACCGCCGTCTTCCTCATGAACCTGGGCGGCCCGCGCAGCCTGGCCGAGGTCGAGCCCTACCTCTACGAGCTGTTCGCCGACCCGCTCCTCATCGACGCGCCGTTCGGTCCCTTCCGGCCGCTCATCGCCAGGCTGATCTCCCGGGCCCGCGCCCCCTCCTCGGCGGAGAAGTACGCCCTCATCGGCGGCCGCTCGCCGCTGGTGGAGGGGACCGAGGCCCAGGCCCGGGCCCTCGCCGCCGCCCTCGGCCCGGGCTACTCCTGCCACCTCGCCATGCGCTGCGGCCACCCCAACACCGAGGCCGGGGTCAAGGAGGCCCTCGCCGCGGGGGCCACCCGCGCGGTGGCGCTCCCCCTCTACCCGCAGTACGCCAACGCCACCACCCGGAGCTCGCTCCTCGAGCTCCGCCGGCGGTGGCCCGGGGAGCTGCCGCTGGCGGAGATCTGCACCTGGCACGACCACCCCGGCTACCTCGACGCGTCGGCAGCGGCGCTGCGCGAGACCCTGGCCGCGCTCCCCGCCGAGCAGCAGGGGAAGCTGCTCCTGGTCTTCAGCGCCCATGGGCTCCCGCTCAGCCAGGTGCGCAAGGGCGATCCCTACCCCGGCTACGTCGAGATCTCGGCCCGCGAGACCGCGCAGCGCGCCGGGGTCCCCGCCTGGCAGGTCACCTACCAGAGCCGGGTCGGACCGGCCCGCTGGCTGGGCCCGGACACCGTGAGGTTCCTGGCGGAGCACGCCCGCGGGCGGGCGGTGGTGACCGTCCCCATCGCCTTCGTCTCCGAGCACCTCGAGACGCTCTACGACATGGACATCCTCGCCCGCGACGCGGCCGAGAAGGCGGGGGCGCTCGCCTATCGGCGCGTGCCGGCGCTGGGGACGCGGCCCGACTTCGTGGCCGCCCTGGCCGCGGTGGTGAGGCAGGGCGAGGCGGCGCAGCCGCAGCGCGCGGCCTGAGCCACCGTCCGCGCGCCCCGGCTCAGCTCCGCGGCCGGTTCAGCCGGTGCAGCACCTGCTTGAGGAGCTCGCTCCCCGGGTGCGCCTTGAGGCCCGCCAGGGCCGCCCGGCGCGCCTCGGCCAGGTCGCCGAGGCGCTCCTCGGCCAGCGCCAGCACCGCCAGCGCGCGCGGGTGCTCCGGGGCGAGGGCCAGGGCCCGCCGGGCGTGGCGCCGCGCCTCCTGGGCGCGCTCCGAGGGGGGGAGGACCGGATCCTGCAGCTCGGCGAAGCCGAGCATGGCCGCGTACTCCGGCTCCTTGGCGTTCCGCTCCGCCGCCTCCCGCAGGGCCATCACCGCCTCGGCGTTCCGGCGGGCCCGCAGCGCCCGCTCGCCGCGCTTGAGCGCGATCTCCGCGTCGACGTCGATCCCCGGCCGCCGCACCCCGGTGAGCTCGAAGCGGAGCAGGAGGAAGGAGAGGTAGGCGCGCCGCTTCTCGTCGCTCCCCAGCACCCGGTGGGCGGCCGTCACCTTGTCCTGGACGGCGGCCAGCAGGTCCTCGAGGTCGCCGACCTCGTACTCGGCGAAGCCGTCCGGGTGGAAGCGGCGCGACACCTCCTGGTAGGCCTGCTCGATCTCGGGGCCGTCGGCGGCCACGTCCACCCCCAGGGCGTGGAGGTAGGTGCCGGGCAGGATCTGGAGGGCGGCCTGCCGGATCGCCTCCGCCCGATCGGCGGGGAGCGGCTTCCTCCGGCGGGGGGCGGCCTTCTCCACCTCGCCCCCCGGCTCCGGCCCCTCCTGGAAGGCGACCGCCCCGATCATGGAGAGGAACCAGAGCAGGGAAAGGGCGTCCTTGAGCTCGTGCCGGCGCGCCTCGAGCGCGTCCCGGGTGGCGGTGCGGCCGTCGAGGGAGACGGCGATCCGCAGGTCGGTGGTGGAGAGCCCCGCCACCGGGAGGACCTGCTGGAAGTCGCCGGTCCGGACCGGGTAGGCGTCGGTGACCGCCTTGAGGGCGTCGGCGAAGTGCTTGGCCGGGATGCCGGCCCGGGCGCCCTCGAGGATCACCTGGAGCGGCTGGACCTCGACCGCCTGGACCTCGCGGGCGAACTCCGCCCCCGCGTGGAAGCGCCAGCGCCCCTCCTTCGCGCCGATGGCCCTGACGAGCGCCGAGCGGAGATGCGCCCGGAGGGCGGCCTGGAGCGGCTCGCCCGGCTCGAGGACCCCGGCGGCGATCAGGGCCGCCCCGGGCGACAGGCCGCCCGCCATCGCCTCGAGGGCCGCCTGGTGGTCGGCCTCGCCCATGCGCCCGGCGTCCCGCAGCCAGCGCGCCAGGGACTCGGCCGGGTCGTCGGACTGGAAGGCCACCGGCACGCCGCGGAGGAAGAGGAAGCGCCGCTCCGGGCCGCCCTCCTCCAGGGCCAGCACCCCCTCGGAGAGCGCGCGCCAGAGCTGGTGGAGGAGCCGCGCCACCACCCCGGGCTTGATCTCTCCCCGCGCCGACGGCTCGCGCGAGAGGACCAGCGCCAGCCCGCCGCGGCCGGGCTGGGCGGGGGCGCTCCGGGCCACGAGCTGCTGCAGCTTCTCCACCAGCTCCCGGGTGGTCGGGTCGGCCACGTACGCGTTCGCGCCCACCGGAAGGAGGGCCGGCAGCCCGCGGGCCTTGCCCAGGTGCGCCTTGTCGGTCACCACGAGGAGCACCCGCGGGTCGGTGGCGCGCAACCGCCGGGCCAGCCCGGCCTCGTCGGGCTCGAGCCCCGCCCCGAGCACCACCGCCGCCGGCCGGCTCGAGGCGTACAGCTCGTAGGCCTGGGCGGCGTCCCCGGCCGCCAGCACCTCGAAGCCCGCGTCCGAGAGGCTCCTGGTGACGAACTCGCGCGTCGGCGGGTGGCCCTCGGCGAGCAGGATGCGTGGCACGGGGCTGCATTCTACGTGGATCCCGCCCAAAGACGACAAGCGAGCGGTGGAGGCGTGGTGCTACACTGCCCTCCCACGCGGCGCCCTCATGAAGGAACTCCTCCACCCGCGCCACCGCTCCGCGCTCGCCCGGTTCGTGGGCGAGGGCGCGCCCGCGAAGGTGCTCCTCGCCTTCGACTACGACGGGGTGCTCGCCCCGCTCTACACCGGCGACCCGGCCGGCAACCGCATGCGGCCGCGGACCCGGGAGCTGCTCGCCCGGCTGGGCCGGCACTACCCGGTGGCGGTGGTCTCGGGGCGCGCCTGGCGCGACGTCGACCGGTTCGTGGACGGGGCGGTGCAGACCGTGGTCGGGAACCACGGCTTCGAGCTCGGGCACGCGCGGCGGGTGCCGGCCAGGGTGCTGGCGCTGGTCCGGGGCTGGCGGCTTCGCCTGGAGCGGGAGCTGGCCGGGGTCCCGGGGGTCTACTTCGAGGACAAGCGCTCGACCCTCGCCATCCACTACGGGCTCGACCGGGCGGTCCGGCGCTCGGAGCGGCAGGTGTACGAGGCCGCCAACCGGCTCGAGGGGACCCGCCTCATCCCCGGCAAGAAGGTGCTCAACGTCCTGCCCCACGACTTCCCCTCCAAGGGAGACGCGGTCCGCACCCTGCTCGCCCGGCAGGGGCTGGAGGCGGCCCTCTACGTCGGGGACGACGTCACCGACGAGGACGCCTTCGCCGTGGGGCCGCCGCTGGTCTTCGGGGTGCATGTCGGGAAGGGGCCGTCGCTCGCCCCCTGGCGGCTCGAGGACCAGGGCGAGGTGGACGAGCTGCTCGAGCTCCTGGTCGCCGCCCGGGCGCCGGCGGCCCGGGCGCCGGTGTCGGGAGGGCGCCGCCGGTGAGCCGCGCCAAGGGGCCCCCCGCCGGCGTCACCGGCGACCTCTTCGAGCACGCCGCCCGGGAGCGCCCCGTCCCCGCCGCGCCGCGCCCCCCGCCGCCGCACGAGCCCCCGCTCCGCGGGCCGGTGGAGCGCGCCGCCCCGTCCCTCCCGCCGCCCGTCCCGCCGCTCCCGCGCCCGTACTCGGTCTCGGAGCTCACCCGCGCCCTGCGCAACGCCCTCGAGCCCAAGTTCCGCGACGTCTGGGTGGCGGGCGAGGTGGCGAACCTGCGCCGGCAGTCGAGCGGCCACGTCTACCTCTCCCTCAAGGACGACGAGGCGGTGATCGGGGCGGTGATCTGGGCCTCGCAGGCGCGCCGGCTCGGGTTCGAGCTGGCCGAGGGCCAGGAGGTGCTGGCCCGGGGCTTCGTCGAGCTCTACCCACCGCACGGGAAGTACCAGCTGGTGGTGCAGGAGGTGGAGCCCCGCGGAGCGGGGGCCCAGGCGATCCTGCTCCAGCAGATCAAGGAGCGCCTCCAGGCCGACGGCCTCCTCGACCCGACCCGCAAGCGGCCGCTCCCCTTCCTCCCCCGGCGCGTCGGGGTGGCCACCAGCCCGACCGGCGCCGCCCTGCGCGACTTCCTCCGCGTGCTCCACGGGAGGTTCCCCTCGCTCCCCGTCCTCCTCGCGCCCTGCCGGGTCCAGGGCGAGGGCGCCGCCCAGACCGTGCTCTCGGCGGTCCGCCTGCTCTGCCGCGCCGGGGTCGACGTGGTGGTGGTGACGCGCGGCGGGGGCTCGCAGGAGGAGCTCTCCGTCTTCAACGACGAGCGGCTCGCCCGCGCCCTCGCCGCCTGCCCGGTCCCGGTGGTCTCCGCGGTCGGCCACGAGGTCGACGTGACCGTGGCCGATCTGGTGGCCGACGTGCGGGCCGCCACCCCCACCCACGCCGCCCAGCTCGTGGCGCCGGTGCGCGACGAGCTGGTGACCCGGGTGGCCGGCCTCAAGACCCGGCTGCGGCGCGGGGTGGGCGCCGCGCTGGAGGGGCGGCGGCGCGAGCTCCGCGCGCTGCGGGCCGAGCTCTCCGACCCGGCCCACCTCCTCTCCCGGGAGCGCCACCGGCTCGACGACCTGCTCCACCGCGCCGAGGGGGCGGCGCGGGCCCCGCTGCGGCGGGCCCGCTCGCGCCTGGAGGCCCTCCGAAGCCAGGTCGCCCGCCGCGAGCCGCGGGCGATCCTCCGGGCCCTGCGGGCGCGGCTGGAGGGGGCCCGGCAGCGGCTCGGGGGCTGGCAGGCGGCCACCTTCCGGCGCGAGGGGCTGCGCGTCGAGCGGCTCGCCGCCCGGCTCGAGCCCGCCAACGTGGCGAAGCTCCTCGCCCGGGGGTTCGCCCTGGTGATCCGCGAGGGGCACCTCGTCCGGCGGAGCGGGGAGGCGGCCGAGGGCGATCGGGTGCGGATCGCCCTCGCCCAGGGCTGGCTGGACGCGGCGGTGACCGGCCGCGATCGGGGGCCCGACCCGCTCCCGGGGCGGGGTGCTCCCACCCAGGAGGACGCTCCGGGCGGGGCCGCCGTTGACCCCCTTTCGCGGCGTCGTTAAAGGTGAGAGACGGAGGACGAGTGAGCGAGCCCAGCGTGCGGAGCGAGGCGCAGCCCACCCCGGGGACGGAGGAATCGTACGACGCGCTCGTGGCGCGGCTCGAGCGCGTCGTGGGCGATCTGGAGTCGGGCCAGCTGTCGCTCGAGGCGTCGATCGAGAAGTTCGCCGAGGGCGTACGGCTGGCGCGTGACGCGTCGCGCAGGCTGGACGAGGCGGAGCGGCGGGTGGAGACCCTGGTGCGGAGCGCCGACGGGGAGGTGCAGGCGGTCCCCTTCGAGCCCGAGCCCGGCCGGAGCCCCTGACGATGCCCGCCGATTCGTCCGCGAGGAAGCCGAAGGTCATCATCGTCGACGACGATCGGGACACCCGCGAGATGCTCACCCTCGCCCTGGAGCTGGAGGGGTTCGAGGTCGGGCAGGCGGCGAACGGGCTGCGGCTCATCTCCGCCATGCACGTGGACCGGCCCGACGTGATCCTGCTCGACGTCATGATGAGCTGGATCGACGGCTTCGAGCTCTGCCGCGCCATCAAGAAGAACCCCACCTTCGGCGACATCCCGGTGATCTTCATCTCCGCCCGGAAGAGCGCGGAGGACGAGCGCAGCGGCATCGAGGCCGGGGCGGTGGACTACTTCCCCAAGCCGCTCGACATGGACCGGCTGGTCGCCCGGATCCGCGAGATCCTGGACCTCCGGGCCGGGGTGGCGCCGGCTCCGGTCTAGCCGGCGTTGTGATAGAAGCTGTCCCACCTTGCCCGACGCCTTCCCCATCGAGGGGTACCTGCGCTCCGTGGCCGAGCGCGTCGAGCCCCGGCTGGCCCGCCTGGTCGAGGCGCGCGCCGGGAAGGGGCCGGCCCGGCTCCTCGAGGCGATGCGCTACGCGCTCCTCGGCGGGGGGAAGCGCCTGCGCCCCGCGCTGGTCCTCGCCTCCTGCGAGGCCCACGGCGGCGACGCCTCGGCGGGCTCCCTGGCGGAGCGCTTCGCCGTCTCCCTCGAGACGATCCACACCTACTCGCTGGTCCACGACGACCTGCCGGGGATGGACGACGACGACCTCCGGCGGGGCCGGCCCACCGTCCACCGGGCCTTCGACGAGGCGACGGCGATCCTGGTCGGGGACGGCCTCCAGACCCTGGCCTTCGCCCACCTCCTGGAGAGCGACGACCCCCGGGCCGCCGGGCTGGCCCGGCTCCTGGCGGAGAACGCCGCCCGGATGGTGGAGGGCCAGGCGCGGGACATGGACGGCGAGCACGCCCGCCTGTCCGAGCCCGAGGTGCTGGAGCTGATGCGCGCCAAGACCGGGGCGCTCCTCGCCACCGCGGTGGCCGGGGGGGCGGCGGCGGCCGGCGCGCGGGCGGAGGCGGTCTACCCGCTCGGCCTCTCGCTCGGGCTCGCCTTCCAGATCGCCGACGACCTGCTCGACCTGACCGCCGACACCGCCACCCTCGGCAAGCGCGCCGGGAAGGACGCCGGGGCGGGGAAGTCCACCCTCCCCGCCATCGTCGGGGTGGCCGAGGCCCGCCGGCGCGCCGAGGCCCTCCTCGCCGAGGCGCTCGAGGGGCTCGCGCCGCTCGGGCCGCGGGCCGAGGCCCTCCGGGCCCTGGCCCGCTTCGTCCTGGCGCGGAAGAAGTAGGAGGAAAGGAAGGGAATCCGATGGGCCGCCTGCTCGACGCGATCGACTCGCCCGCCGACCTCAAGCGCCTCCCGCTCGACGAGCTTCCCGCCCTCTGCGAGGAGATCCGCGACGAGATCATCCAGACCTGCGCCAAGAACGGGGGCCACCTCGGCTCCTCCCTGGGCGCCGTGGAGATCAACGTCGCCCTCCACTACGCGTTCGACACCCCGGCCGACAAGCTGGTCTGGGACGTGGGCCACCAGGCCTACGCCCACAAGCTCCTCACCGGCCGGCGGGGAGCGTTCCGGACCATCCGGACCGAGGGCGGGCTGGCCGGGTTCCCCGAGCGCCACGAGTCGCCGCACGACGCCTTCGGGGTCGGGCACGCGTCGACCGCCATCAGCGCCGCGCTCGGCATGATCGAGGCGAAGCGGCTCACCGGCGAGCCGGGCCGGGTGGTGGCGGTGGTGGGCGACGGCGCCATGACGGGCGGGGTGGCCTTCGAGGGGCTGAACCAGGCCGGCTACCTGGGGCGCGACCTGCTGGTGGTCCTGAACGACAACGAGATGTCGATCTCGCCCAACGTGGGCGCGCTCTCGGAGTGGTTCTCGAAGAAGTTCGCCTCCCGCACCTACAACCGCTGGCGCAAGCAGGTGAAGGAGTTCCTCGCCAGCGTCCCCAAGGGGCCCGAGGCGATCGAGATGATCCGCCACGGGATCAACGCCACCAAGGCGCTCGTCACCCCGGGGATCCTCTTCGAGGGGCTGGGCTTCCACTACGTCGGCCCGGTGGACGGCCACGACGTCCGGGGGCTGGCCGAGACCTTCCAGAAGCTCGCCACCTTCGACGGGCCGGTGCTGCTCCACGCCATCACCACCAAGGGCAAGGGGTACCACCCGGCCGAGTCGGACAAGGCCACCCGCGGCCACGGCCTCTCCTTCTTCGACGTCGCCACCGGCAAGCCGGTGAAGAAGGCCCCCGCGCCCAAGGCCTACACCGACCTGTTCGCCGAGGCCCTCTGCGACGAGATGGAGCGCGACCCGAAGGTGGTCGCCATCACCGCCGCGATGCTGGAGGGGACGGGGCTCATCAAGGCGAAGCAGCGCTTCCCGGACCGGACCTACGACGTCGGGATCGCGGAGCAGCACGCCGTCACCTTCGCCGCCGGCCTGGCCTGCGAGGGGATCCGGCCGGTGGTCGCCATCTACTCGACCTTCCTGCAGCGGGCCTACGACCAGATCATCCACGACGTCGCCCTGCAGCGGCTCCCGGTCACCTTCGCCCTCGACCGGGGCGGGCTGGTGGGGGCCGACGGCAAGACGCACCAGGGGGCGTTCGACCTCGCCTACCTGCGCTGCGTGCCCAACCTGGTGGTGATGGCCCCCTCGGACGAGAGCGAGCTGCGCCACATGCTCCACACCGCCCTGCGTCACGACGGGCCGGCCACCCTGCGCTTCCCCCGGGGTGCCGGGGAGGGCGCGCCCCTGGAGCCGGTGCGGACCCTCGAGCTGGGCAAGGGCCGGGTGGCGCGCGCCGTGGCCGGCAAGCCGGACGTCTGCGTCCTCTCCGCCGGGACCACGCTCCGGGCCGCGCTCGCCGCCGCCGAGGCCCTCTCCCGCGAGGGCCTCGCCGCCGCGGTGGTGGACGCCCGCTTCGTGAAGCCGCTCGACGAGGAGCTGGTCTGCGCGGAGGCGGCGCGGGCCGGACGCGTGGTCACCGTGGAGGAGGGCTGCCTGGCCGGCGGCTTCGGGACCGCCTGCCTGGAGGCGTTCGAGCGGCGCGGGCTCCTCGCCGGCGGCCTGCGGGTGCGGCGGCTCGGGATCCCCGACGAGTTCATCACCCACGCCGAGCAGGGCCGCCAGCGCGCCTGGGCGGGCATCGACGCCGAGGGGGTGGCGGCGGCCTGCCGGGCGCTGGTCGATCGCTCGGCGCGCGGCGCCGCGTGAGCGCGTGACCGGCCGCAAGCAGCGCGTGGACCTGCTCCTGGTGGAGCGGGGGCTGGCCGAGTCCCGGACCCGCGCCCAGGCGCTGGTGATGGCGGGCGCGGTGGTGGTGGGCGAGGCCCGGGTGGACAAGCCCGGCGCCCTGGTGGACCCGCTCGCCCCCATCCGGCTCAAGGAGGACGCCGCGCCCCAGCGCTACGTGTCGCGCGGGGCGCTCAAGCTGGAGCGGGCCCTGGAGGCGTTCCCCGTCGACCCCCGGGGCAAGGCCTGCGCCGACCTGGGGGCCTCGACCGGCGGCTTCACCGATCTGCTCCTCCAGCGCGGGGCGGCGAAGGTCCACGCCGTGGACGTCGGCTACGGCCAGCTCCATCCGCGGCTCCGCGCCGATCCCCGGGTGGTGGTCCGGGAGCGGGAGAACGCCCGCCACCTCACCGCCGAGGCCCTCGGGGAGCGGGTGGACCTGGTGGTGGGGGACCTCTCCTTCATCTCCCTCCGCCTCATCCTCCCCGCGGTGAAGGCTCTGCTGCGCCCCCGAGGCGAGGCGATCCTCCTCGTGAAGCCGCAGTTCGAGGTGGGCAAGGGCGAGGTGGGGAAGGGCGGGGTGGTCCGCGACCCCGCCAAGCGCCGGGCGGCGCTGGAGCGGATCGCCGAGGAGGCCCGCGCCCTCGGGTTCGAGGTGCTGGGCGAGACCGAGTCGCCGATCGAGGGCCCGGCCGGCAACCGGGAGTGGCTGCTGGGCCTGCGGCTGCCGGGCTAGATCCTCGCTCCGGACCAGCGGCGTCCCGCCGCAGCCGCCCGGCGGCGCCCGGACGTGCTCCTTGACGGCCGGGGGGCGTTCTGTTACCTACACGCGGACATTTTCGCGCCCGGATTTCACCGGGTTAACGAAAGTGGGCGCGTCGCCCACTTTTTCTTTTTTCAGGGGTCATGACCGCCATCACGGGACAGCCCATCGCCGAGAAGGCGCGCGATCTGCTCGAGCCGGTCCTGGTCCGGGACGGGTTCGAGCTGGTCGAGGTGGAGTGGCTGCGCCTCGGCGGGCGCTGGACGCTCCGGGTCTTCATCGACCGGCCCGGCGGCGTGCAGATCGACGACTGCCAGGCGGTCTCCCGGACCATCGAGCCGATCCTGGACGTCGAGGACTTCATCGAGCCCGCCTACGACCTCGAGGTCTCCTCGCCCGGGCTCGACCGCCCCCTCCGCAAGGCGCGGGACTTCGAGCGGTTCGCCGGCCAGCGCGCCCAGGTGAAGGCGTACGGCCCCGTGGCCGGGACCGCCCCGGGCTCCCCCGGGCGCAAGCACTGGACCGGCGTGCTGAAGGGGTTCCGCGACGGCGCCGTGGAGATCGAGGTCGACGGCGTCCTGCACCGGGTACCCCACGATCAGATCGCGAAGGCCAGCCTCGAATTCGACGTCGAGGCCGACCTCCGGAGGAAGGACTAGCCCATGCAGCAGAACGTGAACCTGAACCTCATCCTCGACCAGGTGGCGAAGGACAAGGGGATCGATCGGCCCAAGCTGATCGAGATCCTCGAGGAGTCGATCGGGAGCGCCGCCAAGCGCCACTTCGGCATGGAGCGGAACCTCAAGGCCCGCTACGACGAGGAGAAGGGCCAGGTCGACCTCTTCCAGGTCCTCACCATCGTGGCCGAGCCGACCGAGGAGGCGCCGCTCGCCGACCCGGTGAACATGGTCCCGGTCTCGGTCGCCCACGACAAGGGGATCGAGGTGGAGCCGGGGGACGAGCTCGACTTCCCCATCTACTACCGCACCGAGGACGAGGCCGAGGCGCGCGCCCAGGACGAGCAGTGGGGCGACCTCCTCAAGCTCAAGACCTACCGCCGCTCCTTCGGCCGGATCGCCGCCCAGACCGCCAAGCAGGTGATGATCCAGGGGACCCGCAACGCCGAGCGGGAGAACGTCTTCAACGAGTACAAGGACCGCAAGGGCGAGGTGATCACCGGGATCGTGCGTCGCTTCGAGCGTGGCAACGTGATCGTCGACCTGGGGCGCGCCGAGGCGGTCCTCCCGGTCCGGGAGCAGGTCCCGCGCGAGAGCTACCGCGCCGGGGACCGGATCCAGGCCTACGTGATGGACGTGCTCCGCGAGTCGAAGGGGCCGCAGATCATCCTCTCCCGCGCCTCGGTCGACCTGCTGAAGAAGCTCTTCGAGATGGAGGTCCCGGAGATCGCCGAGGGGGTGGTGGTGATCGAGGCGGCGGCCCGCGAGCCGGGCGGCCGGGCCAAGATCGCCGTCAGCTCCCGCGACTCGGACGTCGACCCGGTGGGCGCCTGCGTGGGCATGAAGGGGAGCCGCGTCCAGGCGGTGGTGCAGGAGCTGCGCGGTGAGAAGATCGACATCGTCCCCTGGGACGAGGATCCCGCCCGCTTCGTCTGCAACGCGCTGGCGCCGGCCGAGGTCTCCCGCGTGCTCCTCGACGAGCAGAACCGGGCGATGGAGATCATCGTTCCGGACGACCAGCTCTCGCTCGCCATCGGGCGCCGCGGGCAGAACGTCCGGCTCGCCTCGCAGGTGACCGGCTGGAAGCTCGACATCAACTCCGAGTCGCGCGTGAAGGAGATGCACGAGTTCGCCCGCGAGAGCTTCACGGCGATCGAGATCCCGGAGCAGACCCAGGAGATGCTCTACGCCCACGGCTTCCGCAAGGCGCAGGACGTCGCCAACGCCGCCCCGGAGATGCTCACCCAGTTCCCGGGCTTCACCATGGACATGATCCCCGACCTGCAGAAGCGGGCCCGGGAGCAGTCCATCACCGACGCGGAGAAGGAGATCCAGCTCGAGCAGGAGCGCGAGGCGGCCCGGATCGCCGAGGCGCGGCGCCACCCGGACGGCCTGACGCAGGAGGAGCGGTTCGCCCGGGTCCGCGGGGTGGGGGAGAAGACCGTCGAGCAGCTCAAGCTGGCCGGGTACCCGACCGTCGAGGCGGTGAACGCCGAGTCGGACGTGATGAAGCTCGCCGAGTCCACCGGGCTCGGGGTGAAGAAGGCGCGGCAGATCAAGCACGCGGTGGGCGTGTACCTCGAGGAGGAGGCCAAGCTGCGCGTCGAGCTCGACGCCGAGAAGGCGCGGGCGGAGGGGACGGGCGCGTGAGCGAGCCGACCCGCACCTGCGTCGGTTGCGGGGGCAAGGCCCCCCAGCGCGCCCTGGTGCGGCTCAGGGCCGAGGGAGATCGCGTGATCGTCGATCGCGAGAGGAGCGGCGGCCGGGGAGCGTGGCTCCACCCCGCCGAGCCCTGCCTGGAGCGGGCGGCGAGGCGGCGCGCCTTCGGCAGGGCCCTGCGGGCGGAGGGCGTGCGCGCGGACGCCGCCGCGCTGCGGGTCGAGTTGACGGGAAGTGCCCGTAAGGATTAGGAGTCCAGACCATGTCGAAGAAGCGGGTCCACGAGCTCGGGAAGCAGCTGAAGGAGCACGGCATCGAGCTCTCCAACCAGGAGCTCGTCGAGAAGCTCCACGCCCTGGGCTACGCCGAGGTGAAGAGCCACTCGTCCTCGCTGGAGGACGACCAGGCCCAGGCCGCCTACGAGCGGATCCTGAACGAGAAGAAGCCGAAGCCGGCGCCGGTGAGGCCGGCCGGCCCGGGCTTCGTGGTCCGCAAGAAGGCGCACCAGGACGGCGCCGCCGCCCCGTCGCCCGCCGCGGGCGAGGAGCACCCTGCGCCGGTGGAGCTCTCGCCCGTCGAGGCCGCCCCCGTCGAGGCGGCCGTCGTCGACGAGGCGGCCGAGCCCGCGCTCGCCGAGCCGCCCGCCCCGGCGCCCGTCGCCGCCCCCGAAGCGGCCGGGGCCCCGCTCGCGGCGCAGGCCCCCGCCGGCCCGGGCGAGGCCGTCCCCGCCGCGCCCCCGCCGGCGCCCGCCCCGACCGCGCCGTCGCCCGCGGCCGCCGCGCCCGCCGCCCCCGCCCCGCTCGCGGCCGCCGCCCGCCCGGCTCCCGCCGCCTCGCCACGGGCCACCCCCCCGGCCGGCGCCGCCCCGCACGCGCCGCACGCTCCGCGGCCGCCGGGGATCGATCCCCGCACGCTCCGGCCCACCGCCACCCAGGCGGTGGTGATCTCGCGCCCCACCATCCCGGTCCGCCGGGTCACGCCGCCCACCACCTCGCGCAGCGCCTTCCCGGTGGCCCCCGGCCCGCGAGCGCTCGGCGAGGTCCGCGAGCTCAAGGTGGTGCCCGGCTCGCTGGGGCGCGACCGCGAGTTCATCGACGTCTCGCGCGACAAGAAGCGGGGCGGCCGCAGCGCCGGGCGGCCGGTCTCGGAGGAGGCGGCCCGCAACATGAGCGGCAAGGAGCTGCTCCAGGCCGCCATCTCGGACCGGGCCTACATCCCGATCCGCGGCAAGAAGAAGAAGCCCACCAAGAAGGGAGCGAAGACCCTGATCACCGAGCGCGCCGAGCACAAGAAGGTGATCCGGATCGAGGAGAGCATCTCGGTCTCCGAGCTCTCCCAGGCGATGGGCGTCAAGGCCGCCGACCTGATCCGCAAGCTCATGCAGGGCGGGAAGATGGTCACCATCAACGCCCAGCTGGACGCGGACAGCGCCGCGGTCCTGGCGCTCGAGCACGGCTTCACCGTGGAGAAGAAGGGCTTCGAGGTCGAGGAGTTCATCCCCGAGGTGGCGGAGGACGAGTCGAAGCTCGCCATCCGGCCGCCGGTGGTGACGGTGATGGGCCACGTCGACCACGGCAAGACCTCGCTCCTCGACGCCATCCGCCAGGCCGACGTGGCGGCGGGCGAGGCGGGCGGGATCACCCAGCACATCGGCGCCTACTCGGTGAACACGCCCCAGGGGCCGATCACCTTCCTCGACACCCCCGGCCACGAGGCCTTCACCGCCATGCGCCAGCGCGGCGCGCAGGTGACCGACCTGGTGGTGCTGGTGGTGGCGGCGGACGACGGCGTCATGCCCCAGACGGTCGAGTCGATCAAGGCCGCCAAGGCGGCCGGGGTGACCATCCTGGTGGCCATCAACAAGGTCGACAAGCCGAACGCCACGCCCGAGAAGGTGATGCAGCAGCTCACCGAGTACGAGCTGGTGCCCGAGCAGTGGGGCGGCACGACCATCATGCTCCCCGTGTCGGCCCGCACCAAGCAGGGGATCAAGGAGCTGCTCGAGTACATCGCCCTGCAGTCCGAGGTCCTCGAGCTCAAGTCCAACCCGGAGAAGCTCGCCGCCGGCCGCGTCATCGAGGCCAAGCTGGAGAAGGGGCGCGGGCCGGTGGCCACGGTCCTGGTGGAGGAGGGCACGCTCCGCGTGGGCGACGCCCTGGTCACCGGGGTCCACTACGGCCGCGTCCGCGCCATGATGAACGAGCGCGGCGAGCAGGTGAACGACGTGCCCCCCGGCTACCCGGTCGAGGTCCTCGGCCTCTCCGGCGTGCCGGTGGCGGGCGACGAGTTCAACGTGGTCCAGGACGAGAAGGCGGCCAAGGAGGTCGCCGAGCACCGCGCCGAGAAGGCTCGCCAGAAGGAGCTCGGCTCGGTCAAGAAGGCCACCCTCGAGGACCTGTTCGCCAAGGCGAAGAGCGGCGGCGGCAAGGTCCTGAACATCGTGGTCAAGGCGGACGTGCAGGGCTCCGCCGAGGCGGTCACCCAGGCCCTGGAGAAGGCCGCCACGAAGAAGGTGGCGGTGAAGATCCTCGACTCGGGCGTGGGCGCCATCACCGAGTCCGACGTCCTCACCGCCGCGGCCGGCACCGCGGTCATCGTCGGCTTCAACACCAAGCCGGAGACCAAGGTCGAGTCGATCGCCAGCCAGCAGGGCGTCAAGATCCTGCTCTTCGACATCATCTACGAGGCGGTCGACAAGATCCGCGAGGAGATGGCCAGCCTCCTCGAGCCCATCATCAAGGAGAAGCCGCTCGGGAAGGCCGAGGTCCGGCAGATCTTCACCATCCCGCGCGTGGGGGTGATCGCCGGCTCGGCGGTGACCGAGGGAGTGGTGAAGCGCGCCGGGCACGTCCGCGTGCTCCGCGACCGCAAGGTCCTCTTCACCGGGAAGATCGGCTCGCTCAAGCGGCTCAAGGACGACGTCCGCGAGGTCCAGAGCGGGTTCGAGTGCGGCATCGGGGTGGACGGGTTCACCGACCTCAAGGCCGGCGACGTGCTCGAGGTCTACGAGCTCGAGGAGCTCCGCCCCTCGCTCGACTAGGGCGGGGCGAGGCCGGGCTGCCCCTCGCGGAGGAACGGCGTGTTCGTCGGCGTGCTCAGGCTGACCCTGCACCTCCCCGAGCCGGGCTCGCTCAAGTCGAAGCGCCACCTGATCCGGTCCGCCCTGGACCGGGTCCGGGCGCGCTTCAACGTCTCGATCGCCGAGGTGGCGGAGAACGACCTCTGGCAGCGGAGCGTGGTGGGCGTGACCGCCGTCGGGAACGAGCACGGCTTCGTGAACGAGGTGCTCGACAAGGTGGCCGACTTCGTGGGCTCCATGCACGGCGGCCAGCTCCTGGTCACCGGGCGCGACCTCGAGATCGTCGCCTACGGCGACGGGATGGGCGTGGGAGAGGGGCGGACGCTGGCGGAGGCAGAGGGCGCCGCTCCCTGGGAGGAGCGCGCTGCTCCCGCCCGCCCGCGTCCGCGGCCCCGGCCGCGAAGGGACGAGGAGTAGTGCCCGCCAGCGGAGGTCCAGCCGGAGGAGGCCGGGCCGGAGCGAGCGGGGAGCCCGAGGGGGTGCGAGCGCCCCCTCCGCAGGAGGTGGGGGCGCGAGCGTCCCCTCGGCAAGAATGACCACACACAACCGTCCCGCCCGCGTCGCCGAGGAGTTCCGCCACGAGCTCTCCGCCCTGCTCGCCCGCGGCCTCAAGGATCCCCGGGTCACCGGCTTCGTCACCGTCACCGGGGCCAAGATGGCCCCCGACCTGAAGGAGGTGACGGTCTACGTCTCGATCCACGGCGAGGAGAAGGAGCGGGAGCGCACGCTCGAGGGGCTGCGCGCCGCCGCCACCTGGCTCCAGCGCGAGGCCGCCCGGAACCTGAGGCTCCGGCACACGCCCCACCTCCGCTTCGTCTACGACGAGTCGGTGGCGCGCGGGGACCGGATCGACCGCCTCCTGCGCGAGGCCCGCGCCAAGGACGCGGCCGGGCACGAGCCGGAATGACCACCCCGCCCGCTCCGGCGGCCGCGGCCGCCTCCGGCGTCCTGGTGGTCGACAAGCCGGCCGGCCCCACCAGCCTCGACGTCGTGAAGCGGGTCCAGCGGGCGCTCGGCGCCGGGACCGCCGGGCACGCCGGGACCCTCGACCCCGCCGCCACCGGGGTGCTGGCGGTCTGCCTGGGCGAGGCGGTGAAGCTCCAGCAGTTCCTCTCCGACGGCGACAAGGCCTACGACGCCACGGTGGCCTTCGGGGCCGCGACCTCGACCGAGGACGCGGAGGGGACGGTGGTCGAGCGCGGCGACCCGGCCCCCCTCGACGCGGAGCGGGTCGGGGCCGCCCTGGCCCGCTTCCAGGGGGAGATCGCGCAGGTGCCGCCGATGTACTCGGCCGTCCGCGTGGGCGGGCGCCGGCTGCACGAGGCGGCGCGCGCCGGCGAGGACGTGAGCCGGACCCCGCGGAAGGTCCGGGTCGACGCCTTGGCGCTCCTCGAGCTCGGCCCGGTCGAGGAGGGCGGCCTGCGCCGGGCCCGCCTCTCGGTCCGCTGCGGCAAGGGGACGTACGTCCGGACGCTGGCCGCCGACCTGGGGCGGGCCCTGGGGGTGCCCGCGCACCTCGCCGCCCTGCGCCGGACCATGGCGAGCGGTTTCACGATCGAGGAGGCGCTCCCCCTGGAGCGGGCCGAGGCCCTGGCGCGCGCCGAGGGGCCGGCGGCCCTGGCGGCAAGGCTCGTGCCGCTCGCGGACGCGCTGCGTGGCGCGGCCGCCCTCCCGCTCGCGCCTCGGGAGGCCTGGGACCTGGTCCACGGCCGGCCGGTCGCGCCCGCGGGAGTGCCCCGGGACGGGCTCCTGCGGCTGCTCGCGCCCGATGGCCGCCTGGCGGCGGTCGGCCGGGCCGAGGAGGGCCGGCTCCGCCCCCTGAGGGTGTTCCTCTCCCCGGGCGACCTGCGACCTCCCGGGGCCGGGAACCGTTGACTCTCCTTGCAAAATCGCTTAAGAACCCGCCTTCCACGACGCTCACTGCCGCCCGCGGCGCGCGCCTTCGCCCCCGCGGCGGTGAGCGAGACACCAGAGAGAGGAAGCTATGGCGCTCGTCCAGGAGAAGAAGCAGGACTTGGTCCAGAAGTACCGGCGGCACGAGAAGGACACCGGGTCGCCGGAGGTGCAGGTGGCGCTGCTCAGCGAGCGGATCGCCTACCTCACCGAGCACTTCAAGACCCACAAGAAGGACCACCACAGCCGCCGCGGGCTCCTGAAGCTCGTCGGCCAGCGGCGGCGGCTGCTCGACTACCTCAAGACGACCGATCAGGGCCGCTACAAGGCCCTCATCGATCAGCTCGGGATCCGCAAGTAGCGGTGACCGAGGCGCCCCGGCCGGAGCGGCCGGGGCGCGTGCGCTCGGCTCGGCCGGGCGCGAGTAGGAAAGAACGGCGCCCGCACGGCCGGGCGCGCGACGTGACGGAGAAGGCGCTTCCGTTTCCGACTGGGCCGTCCCTCCCGGCGAGGGGCGGCGGAGTGAGGAACAGAGGCATCTTCGACGTCCCGGACGCGTGAGCGGACCGCGCGGGACCAGCGGGAGCGGCGTCGCCGGACGGCGGCGCCTTTCCTCCCAGGAAGGTGCACATGACCCCCATCCAGAAGACCGCCACCGTCGGCGGGCACTCGATCCTCCTCGAGACCGGCAAGGTCGCCAAGCAGGCGCACGGCTCGGTCTGGATCCGCCAGGGCGACTCCATCGTCCTCGTCACCGTGGTCTCGGCCGCGGAGAAGAAGGAAGGCATCGACTTCTTCCCCCTCACCGTCGACTACCAGGAGAAGCTCTTCGCCGCCGGGCGCGTCCCGGGGAGCTACTTCCGTCGCGAGGGCCGGCCCACCGAGAAGGAGACCCTCACCTCGCGCATCGTGGACCGGTCCTGCCGGCCGCTCTTCGCCGAGGGCTACGCCAACGAGACCCAGATCATCGCCACGGTGATCTCCTTCGACCAGGAGCACGACACCGACGTCCTCGCCCTCACCGGCGCCTCGGCCGCGCTCCACCTCTCCGACATCCCCTTCAACGGCCCCATCGCCGGGGTCCGGGTGGGCCGGCTGAACGGCCAGCTCGTCGCCAACCCCACCCTCGCCCAGCGGGCGGAGTGCGACCTCGACGTGGTGATGGCCGCCTCCCGCGACGCCATCGTGATGGTGGAGGGCGGGGCCAGGGAGGTCTCCGAGGCGGTGATGGTGGAGGCGCTCCTCTTCGGCCACGCCGCGGTGAAGGGGCTGCTCGACGCGCAGGACGCGCTCCGCGAGGCGACCGGCTCGAAGCCCCGCCGCACCTTCGACCCGCCGAAGAACGACGTGGAGCTGAAGGCCAAGGTGAAGGCCCTCACCTGGGAGAAGGTGAAGGAGGCCTACGGCCGGCACGAGAAGCACGACCGGTACGGCCGGCTCTCCGAGATCAAGAAGGAGCTCCTCCAGGCCCTCAAGGAGGAGGCCAGCGGCGACGCCGCCCGGCTCGCCCAGGTCGCCCTGCGCGAGAAGGAGATCAAGGGCTACTACGAGGACGTGAAGTACGAGTACATGCGCAAGATGATCACCGACGAGGGTCGGCGGATCGGCGGCCGCGGGATGGCCGACATCCGGAAGATCACCTGCGAGGTGGGGCTCCTCCCCCGCGTCCACGGCTCGGCCCTCTTCACCCGCGGCGAGACCCAGGCGCTGGTCGCCACCACCCTCGGCACCGCCGAGGACGAGCAGCGGGTGGAGATGCTCACGGGCATGACCTTCAAGAAGTTCATGCTCCACTACAACTTCCCGCCCTTCTCGGTGGGCGAGGTGAAGTTCCTCCGCTCGCCGGGCCGGCGCGAGATCGGCCACGGCGCCCTGGCGGAGCGCGCCCTCCGGCAGGTGATGCCGACCGAGGACAAGTTCCCCTACACGGTCCGGATCGTCTCCGACATCATGGAGTCGAACGGCTCCTCCTCGATGGCCTCGGTCTGCGGCGGCTGCCTGTCGCTGATGGACGCCGGGGTGCCCATCAAGGCCCCGGTGGCCGGCATCGCCATGGGGCTCATCAAGGAGGGAGAGAAGATCGCCATCCTCTCCGACATCCTCGGGGACGAGGACCACCTCGGCGACATGGACTTCAAGGTCTGCGGCACCGCCGAGGGCATCACCTCGATCCAGATGGACATCAAGATCGGCGGGGTGACCCGCGAGATCCTGGAGCGGGCCCTCTCCCAGGCCGCCCAGGGGCGCAAGCACATCCTCGGCGAGATGGAGAAGGCGATCGCCCGGCCGCGCACGGAGATCAGCGCCTACGCTCCGCGGATCACCACCATCAAGATCCGGCCGGAGCGGATCAAGGACATCATCGGCCCCGGCGGCAAGACCATCAAGGACATCACCGCCCGCACCGGCACCTCGATCAACATCGAGGACGACGGCTCCGTCTCGATCGCCTCACCCAACCAGACCAAGGTGGACGAGGCCATCAAGATGATCCGCGGCCTCACCCAGGAGGCCGAGGTGGGCAAGACCTACCTCGGGACGGTCCGGAAGATCGCCGAGTTCGGGGCCTTCGTGGAGATCTTCCCCGGCACCGACGGCCTGATCCACATCTCCGAGCTCTCCGACAAGCGGGTGAAGAGCGTGGCCGACGTCCTCTCCGAGGGCGAGGAGGTGCTGGTGAAGGTCATCTCCGTCGACCGCACCGGCAAGATCCGGCTCTCCCGCAAGGAGGCCCTGGCCGACGCCGCCGGCAAGAAGGCCGAGCCGGCGGAGGCCAAGGGCGAGCCGGCCAAGTAGCCCGCCCGGACGGGCCGCGGAGGACCCATGGCGCTGACGGTCAGGCTCCGCCGCGTCGGGAACCGCGGCCCTCCCCTCGACCTCCCCCGCTACGAGACCCCCGGCGCCGCCGCCCTCGACCTCCGGGCCGACGAGGCGGTGGCGCTCGCCCCCGGCGAGCGCCGGCTGGTGCCCACCGGCCTGGCGGTCGAGATCCCCCCCGGCCACGAGGGGCAGGTGCGGCCGCGCTCCGGCCTGGCCCTGCGCCACGGGGTGGGGATGGTCAACGCGCCGGGGACGATCGACAGCGACTACCGCGGCGAGGTGGGCGTCCTGCTCGTGAACCACGGGCAGGCGCCGGTCGCGTTCGCCCGCGGCGACCGGATCGCCCAGCTGGTGATCGCCCCGGTCACCCGGGTGGACCTCGAGCTGGCCGAGACGCTCTCCGAGAGCGACCGGGGCGGCGGGGGCTTCGGCTCCACCGGCCGGTAGACCATGGCTCTTCCCCACGAGGTGCCCGCATGATCCCCCGATACACCCGGCCCGAGATGGCGGCCATCTGGACCCCGGAGCGCCGCTTCCGCATCTGGCTCGACGTGGAGCTGGCCGCCTGCGAGGCGATGGTCCGCCTCGGGGAGGTGCCGCCGGAGGACCTGGCCAGGCTCCAGGCGACCTTCGAGGGCTGGCAGCCCGGCCCCGCGGAGGTGGCCCGCATCGACGAGATCGAGCGGACCGTCAAGCACGACGTGATCGCCTTCCTCACCTTCGTGGAGGAGAAGGGCGGGCCGGCGGCGCGCCACCTGCACAAGGGGATGACCTCCTCCGACGTTCTCGACACCACCCTGGCCGTCCAGCTCCGGGACGCGACCACCCTCCTCCTCGCCGGGATCGACCGGGTGATGGCGGCGGTGAAGCGGCGGGCCCTGGAGCACCGGCGCACCCCGATGATGGGGCGCAGCCACGGCATCCACGCCGAGCCCATCACCTTCGGCCTCAAGCTCGCCGGCTGGTACGACGCCTGGGGCCGGCGCCGGGCCGCGCTGGCCCGGGCGGGCGAGACGGTGGCGGTGGGGAAGGTCTCCGGCGCGGTAGGCACCTTCGCCAACGTCGATCCCCGGGTGGAGGCCTTCGTGATGGAGCGGCTCGGCCTCCGCGGCGGGGAGGGGGCGGCCACGCAGGTGGTGAACCGGGACCGCCACGCCGAGCTGTTCACCGCCCTGGCCCTGGCCGGCGCCACCCTGGAGCAGCAGGCGGTGGAGGTCCGTCACCTGCAGCGCACCGAGGTGCGCGAGGCGGAGGAGCCGTTCACCGCCGGGCAGAAGGGCTCCTCGGCGATGCCCCACAAGCGCAACCCCATCCTCTCGGAGAACCTGACCGGGCTCGCCCGGCTGCTCCGCGGCTACGCCCTGGCCGCCCTGGAGGACGTGGCCCTCTGGCACGAGCGCGACATCAGCCACTCCTCGGTGGAGCGGGTGATCGGCCCCGACGCCACCCTGGCCCTCGACTTCGCCCTCCACCGCTTCGCCGGGATGATCGAGAACCTGCGCGTCTACCCGGAGCGGATGCGCGAGAACCTCGACCTCACCGGCGGGCTCTACGAGGCCCAGCGCGTGCTCCTCGCCCTGGTGGAGAAGGGAGTGGGCCGGCAGGAGGGCTACGTCCAGGTGCAGCGGAACGCGATGAAGGTCTGGGAGGAGAAGGTCGACTTCCGGACCGCGCTCAAGCGCGATCCCGAGGTGCGGCGAGCCCTCTCCGAGGCGGAGATCGACGCCTGCTTCGCGCTCGACCACCACCTGAAGCACGTGGACACGATCTTCCGGCGCGTGTTCGGCGAGGGGTAGCGCCGGCCGGGGCGGCGGGCCTCAGGTCGCGCTGCCCGGGCGGACCGCCTCGAGCACCGCGAACCAGCGGCCGACCGCGCCCCGCTCGTTCCGCCCCTGGAACGAGAGGACCGCCACCGCCCCCTCGCTCGCCACCACCGCCTGGGCGAAGAGCCGCCCGGCGGCGCTCCGCGTCACCAGGTTCCAGGTCTCGATCCCGTCCGCGCCCGGCGCGTGGGCGAGCGGCACCACCACCTCCAGGTCCGGCTGGCAGGCGGCCCGCTGCACGTCCCGGATCGCGCCCTGCACCAGCCGGTCGCGGAGCATCCGCCGCCGCGCCTCGGGACCCTCGCCCTCCACCGCCGCCGAGGACCCGGCGATCTCCTCGCCGTCCGGCCCGGTGAAGACCAGCCGACCGTCGCAGGCGGCCTCGGCGTAACCGTCGGGGAGGGCGAGCCGGAAGCCGCCCAGGGCGTGGGTGATCATCGGTCCGTCCCGGGGGCTACGGCAGGAGGCCGCGGGCCTTCAGGTTGCCGACGATCCGCGCCTCGACCGATCCCACCCCGGAGGAGAAGGTCTCGCCGGTGAGGAGCTCGAAGACCTCGATGTACTTGCGCGCCAGCATCACCCGGACCTCGTCGCTCAGCGGGGGCGGCTTGCCGTGCCCGGAGAACCCGTGCTCGCGGATGAGCCACTGGCGGATGTTCTCCTTGTCGAGCATCTCCTGGTCGGCGCCCCGGGCGAAGCGCTCCTCGTAGCCGGCCGCCGTCCAGTAGCGCGAGCTGTCGGGGGTGTGGATCTCGTCGATCACCACCAGCTTGCCGTCCGCGATCCCCATCTCGTACTTGGTGTCGACGAGGATCAGCCCCCGGCTCCGCGCCCAGGCCTGGCCGCGCTCGAAGAGCCGCCGGGCGACGGCGGCCGCCTCCTCCCAGACCGCCGGCGTGACCAGCCCCTGGCGCAGGATCTCCTGGGCGCTGATGGGCTCGTCGTGCTTGCCGTACTCGGCCTTGGTGGAGGGGGTGATGATGGGCTCGTCGAATCGCTGGTCCTTCTTCAGCCCGGCCGGCCAGGCGATCCCGTAGGCGCCCGCCTTCCCCGCCTGGTAGTCGCGCCAGAGGGAGCCGGTGATGTAGCCGCGGATCACGATCTCGACCGGCAGGGCCTTGGCGCGCTTCACCACCATCACGCTCGGGTCCGGGACCTCGAGCACGTGGGTGGGGGCGATGTCCTTCACCTTGTCGAACCAGAAGGTGGTGAGCCGGGAGAGGATCTCGCCCTTGAACGGGATGGTCCCGAGCACGTGGTCGAAGGCCGACACCCGGTCGGTCGTGATCATCAGGATCCGGTCGCCGCGGGAGTAGTTGTCGCGGACCTTGCCGCGGTAGAGCTCGCCCAGGCCGGGGAGATCGAGCTGCCGGAGGGTGTGCGGGAGCTGCGCGCGCAGCTTCTCGTCGGTCATCATGGCGGGCGATGTTATACCGTCCACCATGATCCCGGGCAGGATCCGGTTCGTCCTCGACCGGCCCCAGACGGCCGAGAACCTCGGGGCGGCGGCCCGGGCGATGAAGAACTTCGGGCTCACGCGGCTGGCGGTGGTCGCTCCCCCGTCCTGGGCGGGGCCACCCCGCACGCCCGGCCGCCCCCGGCCCTCCGGGGGGGAGGGGGGGCGGCCCAGGACCGGTCGCGACGACGTGCTCGAGCGGGCGCGGCGCACCGCCCGCAAGGCCTCGGACCTCCTCGCGGCGGCGGAGGTCCACGCCGATCTCCGCTCGGCGCTCGGCCCCGCCACCTGGGCGTGCGGGACCACCTCGCGCGCGGTGGAGGGGCGGCCGCGGCTCGACCCCCGGGCGCTCGCCGCCGAGCTGGTCCGGCGTGCCGGCGCGGGGGAGGTTGCGGTGGTCTTCGGGCAGGAGCGGCGAGGGCTCTCGGACGCCGAGCTGGAGCTCTGCCAGGCGGTCTGCAGCATCCCCACCTCGCCCGGCTACGACTCGATGAACCTCGCCCAGGCCGTGGCGGTGGTCGCATACGAGGTGGCGCTGGCGGGCGGCGAGGCCGCGCCCGCGCCCGCCCCGGGGCAGGGCGGGGGGGCGCGACACGAGACCGTCGAGGCGCTCTGGGACCGGGCCCGGGCGGTGCTCGGCCGGGCCGGGTACCTGAACCCCCAGAACCCGGACCACATCCTGGCGGACCTGCGCCGGCTCCTCGCCCGCGCCGATCCCACCCAGCGCGAGGTCGAGCTGCTGGTGGCCGCCCTGCGGGCGGTGGAGCGCCGGCTCGGCCCGGAGGGCCCGGGCCCGGGCTAGGCGGCCGGAGCGGCGGGCGCGGCCTCGGCCGCGGCGGCGCTCTGGTTCTTCTTGCGCGACTTCTTCCAGGCCTGGAAGTGCTCCTCGCAGAGGCCGTGGGCCTGGACCTTCTTCTTGCAGTCCGGCTTGGAGCAGATCACGTAGCGCGCGGGCTTCGCCTCGAGCTCGCCGCGGCGCCACTTCTTGTAGTGGAAGAAGCAGAGCCCCTTGGCCCGGTAGGCGCGCTTGCAGCCCTGGACCGTGCAGGTCTTCTTGCCGCCGCCCTTGGGGGCGGGGGCCTTCTTCTTCTGGGTCTTGGTCTTGGTGGTCTCGGCCATGGAGGGCGCTCGATACCAGACCCGGGGCCGGATCGCAACACCTCGCGGTTGCTCGGGATCCGGGGCCGGGTGGCGCGGCCTGGCGCCGCCGGCGGGGGCGGGGGGCGCTAGCGGGCCTCGCCCAGGTGCTGGGTCAGGACTCGGTCGAGGGCGCGCCGGTCGGCGTCGGTGTGCCCCTCGGTGGGGCGCTCCCCGCCGCGGGCCGGGGCGGCCTGCCCGCTGCGCGCCTGGGGCTTCCCGCCGTGCGGCCGCGGGGCGCCCCGCATCTCCGCCCAGGTGCGCTCCAGGAACTCCTCCGGCCCGCCTGCGCTCGCCCAGCGGTCGGAGAGGGTGCGGCCGCCGAAGGGCACGAAGGCCCAGATCGCCGCCAGGGCGGCGCCGGCGAGGACGAGCTTCAGGGCGAGCCTCAGCATGGGCTCCGGGTAGCACGCCGCCGGGGGAGGGGCGAGTTTTCGGCGGGGGCCGGAGGGGGTGCCGCGCTCAGCGCAGCAAGGGGGCGAGCTGGTCCGCCCGGTCCACGATGCGCTCGGCCCCGGCGCGCTCCAGGGCGGCCCGGCTGGAGAGGCCCCAGGCCACCGCCACCATGGGCACGCCCGCGGCCCGGGCCGTGGCGACGTCCACCGCGCTGTCCCCCACGAACAGCGTCTCCTCCGGCGCCGCCCCCACCAGCGCCCGGAGCCGCACGACGCCCTCCGGATCGGGCTTGCGGGCGACCTCGCCCCCGCCCACCACCGCCGCGAAGCGGGGGAGGAGCCCGAGCCCGTCGAGGATCCGGCGCGCCATCGGACCGGGCTTGTTGGTGAGGACCGCCAGCGCGCAGGCGGCCCCCGCGATCAGCGGCGCGACCCCGGGGTAGGGGCGCGTGGCGTCCAGGCAGTGCTCGGCGTAGTGCGCGGTCCAGGCGGCGAGCGCCGGCTCCAGCCGGTCGAGGTGCGGGGCGACCGAGCGCTCGAGGAGCACGCGCGCCCCCTCGCCCACGAAGCTCCGCACCTCCTCGCGGGAGCGGGCGGGGAGCCCGACGGCGGCCAGGGCGTGGTTGACCGAGGCGGCCAGGTCGTCGACCGAGTCCACCAGCGTGCCGTCGAGGTCGAAGATGGCGAGGCGGGGCATGGGCGCGCCGTCCCCGGGCTAGGCGGCGGTCTCCGCGGTCGCGGGGAGGGCCCCGCGCCGGCGGAGGACCGCGACCAGGGCGGCGTGGATCCGCGGGTCGAGCTGGGTGCCCCGGAGCTGCGTCACGATCGCCTCCGCCTCGCCCGAGGCGATGGCCTTCTGGTACGGGCGGTCGGAGGTGATGGCGTCCCAGGTGTCGGCCGCGTTCACGATCCGGGCGACGAGCGGGATCGCCTCCCCCGCCAGCCGGTCGGGGTAGCCCTGGCCGTCCCAGCGCTCGTGGTGGCCGCGGATGGCGGGGGCGGCGGCCCGGAGGAACTCGACGCCGGCCACGATCTCCGCGCCGATGCGGGGATGGCCGCGCACCGCCTCCATCTCCTCGGCGGAGAGGGGGGTGGTCTTGGCGAGGATGGAGTCGGGGACCCCGATCTTCCCCACGTCGTGGAGGATCCCGGCGTACTCGACGGCGCGCAGCGCCTCCGGCTCGAGCCCGAGCTCGCGGCCGATCTCGACCGCCAGGGCCGCCACCCGGTCGGCGTGGCCGCGGGTGTAGGGGTCCTTGGCGTCGATGGCGGAGGCGAGGCTGCGGATGGTCTCGAGGTAGCCGCGCTCCAGGGCGGCGAAGAGCCGGTGGTTCTCGGCGTCGTAGCTCGCCAGCTCGCGGCTCATGTGGTTGAAGGTGTAAGCGAGGTCGCCGAGCTCGTTCCTCGCCTCCACCCGCACCTCGCGCCCGAAGCGGCCGCGGGCGATCTCCAGCGCGCCGCGGACGCACTCGGCGATGGGCCGGGTGAAGCTGCGGGCCACCAGCGCGGAGAGGACGACCGCCAGGGCCACGCAGGCGAGGACCGCCGCCAGGGCGACCGGGTCCACGCCGCCGCGCGCCCGGGCGAGGAGCAGCCCGAGCAGCAGCGCCGGGGCGGCGCTGGCGAGGACCACCAGGAGGAGGAGGGCCCGGAAGAGCCTCATCGCCCCGCCGCGCGCGCGAGCGCCCGCTCCAGCGCCCGCCGGGTGACCGGCTTCTCGATCACCGCCTCGACCGCCTCCGCCCCCTCGACCGCGCGCACGCTCCGGTCGCTGATGGCGCTGAGGAGCACCGCCGGGGCGGTCACCCCCGCCTCGCGCATGGCGCGCACCGCGTCGAGCCCGGAGAGGCGGGGCATGAGGAAGTCGAGGATCAGGAGGTCCGGCCGCTCGCGCTTGGCCAGGGCCACCGCCTCGAGCCCGTTCTCGGCCGCCACCACGGAGTGACCGAGCGCGGCGAGGAGGTCGCCCACCATGGTCCGGACGAGCCGGTCGTCGTCTGCGATCAGGACCTTCACGCCAGCGCTCGCCCGTCCCGGGCACCGCGTTCCGCGGCGACCATACCACGGGCGCTCACGGCCCGAGCCCCACCCACTCCGAGCCGTCCTCGAACACCTCGCGCTTCCAGATCGGGACCTCCTGCTTGAGCCGCTCGATGCAGGCCTCGCAGGCGCGGAAGGCGGGGGTGCGGTGGGCGGCGGCGCAGGCGATCACCACCGCCGCCTCGCCGGGGGCGAGCACTCCGACGCGGTGCACGATGGCCACGTCCGCGCCGTGGGAGGCGCCCACCTCGGCCCCGATCTGCGCCAGCTTGCGCTCGGCCATCCCCCGATAGGCCTCGTACTCGAGGCGGAGCACCCCCCGGCCCCGGGTGCTGGAGCGGACCGTGCCGGTGAAGGTCACCACCGCCCCGAGGCCCGGGCGCGCCACCGCCTCGACCACCTGGGCGAGGGCGAGCGGGCGATCGACCACGGCGAAGAGCGGCCCGCCCCCCGCCACCGGCGGGACGACCGCCACCTCCGCCCCGTCGCGGAGCGGAGCCGCGTCGT
>Ga0335076_10000161_pt1 | contig 55716 bp, 51 predicted proteins | sample Lox_Sample_25_FD_206717 | JGI IMG/M metagenome (GOLD analysis project Ga0335076, IMG submission 206717) | Soil microbial communities from Loxahatchee National Wildlife Refuge, Florida, United States - Lox_Sample_2.5 | ecosystem: Environmental > Terrestrial > Soil > Wetlands | place: USA... | reverse complement strand
TTCGAGTTGCTTCAGCTGCGCGGTCGACGGGATCTGACCGCGAGCGGTGATCACGGCCGCCTTCATTTGACCGAGGCCCGAAGTCAGCTGGCCGGCCGGACCGACTCCGCCGGCAAGGCCCAGGGCGAGCGCTCCAGCGCCGGTCGTTAGCTGTGAAAGTCCATTCTCGAGTTCGCCGGCCCCAGTCGTCAGCTCGCTCAGCCCGGTCGCCAGCTTCCCGTTGCCGTTGCGCAGCTGCTCGATGCCGGAGGCGAGCCGGCCGGCGCCACTGGCGGCCGCCTTTAGCTGGTTGACGAGAGCAGGCGCCTGAGCTGCGAGCACGTTTGCCAGGGCCTTCGCCTGCGCAGCGACCGGGGACGCGGCGGCGATATCGCCGGAAGCGCCGCCGAGCGCGATGCTGGCGCTCTGCATCGCGCTCGCAAGCGCGCCGTAGCGCGGATCGCTCTTGCCCGTCGTCATCGATCCGAGCGCCGCCAGCGCGGAGCTGATCTCATTCGAGGCGGCACCCACGTTGCGCTGGGCGCCCGAGACCTCTGCGCTTGTGGTCGCGGTCAGCGACCTCATCGAGCGCAGCGCAGCGACGCTCTGAGTTGCCTGACCCGGAGCCGGAGCGAGTCCGGATGCGAGCTGCTCAGCCCCGCTCAGTGCTTCGTTCGCTCCCGTGTGCAGCGCCTCGGCCCCGGACAGCGCTGTGTTCAGACCGACATGGAGCTGCCCGGCACCGGACTGGGCCTGTCCGGACCCCGACCGCAGCTCACCAGCGCCTGCCGAGGCGGTGGCGAGCCCCGACCGCAGCTGCGCCGATCCCGCGCCGGCCCGTCCGAGCCCGTTGATCAGCGTGAGCAGGTTCTTCTTGCTCCGATCGGAGATCGCCATCGAGTGGTTCAGCGAAGGCTCAAACGACTGAAGCTGACTGGCGGTCGATGCGATGGTGCCCGGCCCCGTGACCGAGGAGACGGTGGAGTTGCGGGCGATCTCGGTCTGGAACCGTTCGATGCTCGTCATCAGCGACGGCGTAGTGATCGGCTCGTTGTGGGCGACGACGATGAGGTTGTACGGCGTCGCCATCCCCGGTCCCATCACACGGGAGATCTCTTCGAAGGCGATCCTGGCTTTCGCGTTCTTGGGAAGCTGAGTGATCGTCTGCGGGCCCGAGCTCAACGCAAACGCCGGCAGGGCGCACACCGCCAGTAGGAGCGTCGCGAAGAAGCCGGCGAACACCGGACGTCGTGCGACCCGGCTGCCCTCGTGTACCAGGCCTGACCATGCACGGGCAAGCGGCGCCGGGGCACCGAAACTGAAAGCCTCGACGCGCCGACCAAGCAGAACCAGCGCGGCAGGCATGACGACCACGGCGCCACCGATCGCGAACATCGCGCAGGTCAACATCCCGGCCCCGAGCGAGACCATCAGCTGGGTCGGCCCGACCACGGCGACGAGCGCCAGACCCAACACCACGGCGCTTCCACCGACGAGGACCGCCCGTCCCGTTGTCTGGAGCTCCGCGACCGCCGCCTGAACCGCATCCATGTGATGCGCGTGCTCCTCGCGACGAAAGCGGTCCACGATCAGGAGGGCAAACCCGATTCCGAGCGCCAGGCCGGTCATCGACCCCAGCGCGACAGCGACCGAACTGACGGTGATCAGGTGCCCGAGGAGTGCGACTGCGCCGAATCCAGCGAAGGTGCTGATCGCTCCGACCGCCGTCACGAGCCCAGCCGCAACCGGGGCGCGCAAGCCAATCAGCAGCAGGACGAACAGGATTCCGATCGCGATCAGCTCGGTGTGTTTCAAGTTGTCGAGCGAGGCGCTGTTGATCGCGCGGTCGATCGACGGCTGTCCGGTGACGTACCCCTTCACCGGTGCTTTGATCATCCGCGAGACGAGGCTCTCGATCTGCGGCTCGTCGTACTTGACCGCGTTGGCTTCGCTGCGATCCACGGACACGACCAGCATCGCCGCGGTCGCGCTTTTACGCAGTTCCGCCGTCGCGTCGCCGCCGTCCCACGCCGACAGCACGCGCGTGTGCGAGCGCTCGTCAAGCGCGCGGACAAGCGCGGGACCTTGCCGGTTCAGCTGGGCCTTGGGGCCTTCCAGCAGAATGGGAACGAGTTGCGTCGGTCCAAATTGGGCGTTCGCGAGCTGCTGTGCGCGTGAGGACTGGGTGCCGGGTACGACGGTCACCGACGGCGACATCGACCTGGACACGCCCAACCCGATCAGCGCGAGGGCGATGCCGACTACCAGCCAAACTGCGAGCGCACGCCGAGGCCGTCGGATCGAAAACCTTGCGAGCGAAACCATGATCGCACTCCTCGAGGTAAGCGGCGCTTCCTGCAGCTGCTTCGGCTGGAGCCGACGCTACGCACGCGGAGTCTCGCTCTCATCCGCGTCGACCCACACTCAGCGGTGGATCTCTACGTAATCCTTACGCGTCTAGTAGCAAAGTGATATCATAGCGCTATTGTGGTCGGCGGTACTCGTGGCGCTTGCGGCCCAAGGCTCGTCTTCCCACCTAACTAATGACCGAGAGCCGACTTACATGAAAACGAGCGCGAAAATTCACGCACCGCTCGGCACCATTCTGCTGGTCGCGGTGGCGTTGCTGGTTGGGGCTTGCGGCGGAAGCAGCGACGCGGCCGCCAGCTCCGGCTGCAGAACCGTCCCAGAAAATGTGGCTGCTTCGACGACGGCGAACTCGGCCTCGTGGCCGTACTCAAACGTCGACCTCGCGAACACGCGGGACGCCACCGGGTCGACAATCTCCTCGGCCAACGTGTCCAGACTCGCGCAGGCCTGGACGTTCAAGCTCACCGGCAAGGCCGCGGTCGGCGTGCGCCCGTACGGGTCGTTGACCGCGAACCCGATCGTGCAGAACGGCGTCGTGTATCTGCAGGATCTCGATTCGAACGTGTACGCGCTCGCGCTCGCGACCGGAAAGCTCGACTGGGAATATCAGTGCAATCAGCCGGAGAAGAGTGGACCGGGACCGAACGGCATCGCCGTCGCCGACGGAAAGGTGTATGGGCTCACGCCGACGGCGGCGTTCGCGCTGAGCGCCAGCACCGGGAAGACGCTCTGGGTCAATAGCGGGCTCCTGAACGCCGGCCAGGGCACGTTCGGGATACAGCCACAGGTGGCCAACGGGCGGGTCTATCTGGCAAGTCAATACGGCTCGGGGCCCGGCGGCGGGGTGCTGCTCGCGTTGGACGCGTCGAGCGGGGCGGTGGTGTGGAGGTTCAATACGGTCGTCGGCCCAGAACCGGGCGTCCAGTCGCTTGGCCTCGGCTCCGGCGGCGCCTGGGAGACCCCACTGGTCAGTGGCGACGGGTCGGTGACCTTTGGCATCGGCAACCCGTATCAGACTCCCGCCGCGGCGATCGCGCATCCGGCAGCCGACCTTTACACCGATAGCGACGTGAACCTGGACGCCGCGACCGGCAAACTCCGCTGGTACTACCAGGGCCTGCCCAACGACTTCAAGGACTACGACATGCAGGCCTCGCCAATCTCGGCCGACGCCGGCGGCGTCTCGGTGGTGATCGGCAGCGGCAAGATGGGCTACGTCTACGAGATGAACGCCAGTACCGGCAAGCTGATCTGGAAGACCCCGGTGGGCGGGCACAACGGGCATGACGACGACTCACTCGAGGCGCTCGAGCACCGCAGCACGCTGAAGCCGCCCCTCACGATTTTTCCCGGGTCGCTCGGCGGTGTCTTGAGCGACCTCGCCGTCGACAGCAGCAGCGTGTACGTGGCGACCATCGACCTACCCCTGACCTTCACGACCTTCAAACTTCCGACCGCGACGCAGCCGGCGGGGTCCCCGACCGGCGAGGTTGAGGCACTCAGCCTGGCGACCGGCAAAGTCGAATGGGATAGGAAAGTGCCGCAGTTGCCGCTCGGCGCCGTCACGGTTTCGAACGATCTCGTCTTCACGACGCTTTACGACGGTGAACTGATCGCTCTGAACCGCACCACCGGCGCAATCGTCTACCGCCACCAACTGCCTACATCTGCCAACTCGCCGATCGCAATCGCCGGGAATACCGTAATCGTCCCAGCAGGCGGCCCCGAGACAAGCACGGGTGGCGGAGACCCGCAGGTCGTGGCATACACGGTGCCGTAACTGCCTCACGCGCCGACGCGGGGCCGGCCGCCGTATCGGAAAGGCGGCCGGCCGAACGCTTCGGTTCAGTGATCCCGATCGTGCCCGGGCGAGATTACGACGAGCTCCACCGCCGGCGCAGGGAGGGTCGCCGACAGGTGCACCGTCGGGCCACGCTGCGTGATTTGGTCGACCAGGGTGAGGTCGTGGCTGTCGTCGATGAGGTAGCGGCTGATCACGACGCCGCTCCCGCCACCCGGGACATGGTTGACCGTCAGGTCATACCCGTCGTTGTTGGCGTACGTGACCGAGCGCCGCGGCAGGAGCGTGAACGTCCCCACGCCCGGAATCGTGAAGTCGTTGCCTACGACCGGCGGGTTCGGGAAGGGGCCTTGATCGGCGGGTGGGATCTCATAGTTCGAGATCAGCACGTTGATCTGACCGGACAATGATCGGCCGGCTTCGACCGCGAGTCCGTTCTGATCCCCGCCGGTGGTGGCGAGGCGCAGCGGTGTGCCGTTCATGCTCCCGACCGCCTCGTACGCATCTCCGGTCGTGCTCAGCGTGCCGTCGCCGTTGATCAGCGCACCGCCGAACGCCCCGTTGCTGTTGGCGCGGTAGAAGAACGCGCGCTCGAGCGGGGAGTTCTGCATGTAGATCAGCGAGTCGGCTGCGAACGCGGCGCGTTGCGCGTCGGTCGGGTTGTCGACGAGCCCGTAGTTCCACTCGGTCAGCTGAATCGCGGTGTGAGTGAATCCGTAACTGTCGAGCAGCTGGCGGTACTGGTCGGCAAGGCGGACGAAGTCGATCGGGTCTTCGGTGAAGTCGGTGTAGTGGTGAATCGAGTAAAAGTCGAGCGGGACGTGGTTGGCGCGGATGTACGCGAGCAGTGACTCCCGATAGCCGGTGAGATCGTTGTTGGTGGTCAGCGCCGGGCCGCCCACATCCATCCACGGGTGAAGCGACTTCAGAGCCCGAGCCGTGTCCGCGAACAGCGTGTAGAACTGCGCCGAGGTGCCCGACCAGAACGGGACGAGGTCCGGCTCGTTCCAGATCTCCCAGTACCGGATGTGCAGGTAGTAGCCGTGGTCCCACCCGTCGTTGTAGTGCTGGGCGACGTGACGTACCACGAGCGCATACAGCGCCGGGTCGGGCGGCGGGGCGTTGTTGAACCCGTCGCCGGCACAGGTGAGGTCGCTGTGCCCGACGCTGTACTCGACCTGCGCCCCGCTCCGCACGATGCTGAGGATCGCCTGGTCGGTCGGGCCAAAGTTGTAGCTGCTCGGGTCGTTGGGGTTCGCGTTCCAGTTCGGGAAGATCCGGTTGGGACCGAGCCCGTCGATATCGCTCGTCCCGTTGCAGTCGACGTCGTGGGTGCGAACGATGTTCACGCCGAGTTGCTTGAATTGCGAGGTGAGGTCGGGGTGGGAGCTGTCACCGGGCAGCGGCGTGCCGGAGACACCCTGAAGCGAGCGGATGATTCCGGTCGGCTTCGACGCATCGACTGTGATCGTCCGGAGCCCTCCCGCGGCCATCGCCGACGGCACGGCGATGAGACCAGCCGCGACACACACGCAGACGGCGCCGAGCACGGGCGCCGCCAGTTTCCCTTTGCCGATCACCGAACCCATCGACCCTCCTCGACGCTGTCAACTTGTATACAGATCGGCGGAGCGTATACGTCCTGCCCAATAGATCAAATCGTTCTCGTCTATCTCGTACATTGACGCGATCAATGTCGTGTCGAGTCCGTTCGCTGGCGTCCGTCGACCTCAACCTGCTCAAGGCGCTCGACGCGCTGCTCCAGGAGCTCAGCGTCACGCGCGCCGCCGAGCGGTTGTCGATCACGCAGCCGTCGATGAGCTCCGCGCTCGGCCGGTTGCGGGAGCTATTCGCCGACGAGCTGCTCGTCAGGACCGGGCGAGTGATGCGTCCGACACCGTTGGCCGAAGCCCTCCGGCCCCGGGTCCGGCGGATCGTCGCTGACATCGAAGACATCGTCGTCTCGACGACCGAGTTCGACCCGCGACACGCCGACCGGAGCTTCAGAATCCTTGCCACCGATTACGCGTCGCTGGTCCTCGTTCAACCACTGATGGCGGCTCTGGCCACCGAGGCGCCGAACGTCCGCATTCACCTCCAACCCAGAGCCATCACCGAGCATGCCCGGCTGCTGCAGCGAGGCGAGATCGACCTCGCGATCGTCCCCAGCGACCAGGCCGTCGCCGCCGGCCTGCCCAACGAGACGCTGTTCGCCGACCGCTTCGTCGCCGCGGTGTGGCGCCAGAACCCTGATGCCGAGGAACCGCTGACGTTCGCCCAGCTGGAGCGCCTCCCCTACCTGAGTTACATCGTCGGACCGGTCGACTCACTCCTGCGCGAACTCGGTCACCCACGCGCCCCCGACGCCGTCGTCGAGAGCTTCGTTCTCGGTCCACTCCTGCTCCGGGGCACTCGACAGATCACATTCGTCCACGAACGACTCGCTCACCGACTGGCCGCCGCTGCCGAGCTACGACTCCTCGACCCGCCCTTTGAGAGCCCGGTGCTAGTCGAGGGGATGACCTGGCACCCTCGCTCCGGCAACGATCCCGCCCACACCTGGCTCCGCACGCGCCTCCGGAAAATCGCGGAGCAGCTGTGACGAGCCCGATCCGACCGTCAGCCGGTGTTGCGCATTCCGGCGGCGATGCCATTGATCGTCAACAGCAGCGGCCGCTCGGCGGCGCCGTCACCCGCGCGGGCGCGGCGCAGGAGGTCGATCTGCATGTACGACAGTGGGTCGGTCCACGGGTTGCGATGCGAGAGGCGCGCCATCAACGCCGGCGCGCCCTCGAGCAACGCATTGGTGCCGGAGATCTCGAGCACCGTCCGCACCACCCGTTCGTGCTCGTCGCGGATCGGCTCCCACAACTCGCGGGCGGGGTCGTCGCCGAGCAGCTCGAGGTATCGCTCGGCCACGCCGAGGTCACTCTTGAACAGTGACATCTCGAGCGTCGAGCAGAGCATCGCGAAGAACGGCCAGCGATCGATCATCTCGCGCTGCAACTCGCGGTCGCCTTCTGCCAGCGCCGTGCCCGCTCCGTACCACGCCGGTAGGAGCAACCGGTTCTGCATCCATGCGAACACCCACGGTATCGCGCGGAGCTCGACCACCGTCGATGCGCTTGAGCGAGACGCCGGCCGGGACCCGATGTTAAGCCTGGTGAGCGCATCGAGCGGCGACGCGAGGCCCAGCAGCGCGGCGAACCGCTGGTCCTCGTAGATCAAGGCTCGGTATATGGCCCGCGACCGGTCGGCGAATCGCTCGGCCTCCTCGCGGTAGCGCTGGGGTACCTCGCGGTAGGGTGCGAGCGTCGCGAGCAGCACCGCTGAAATCGTCTGCTCGAGCGACCGCAGCGCGAGTTCCGGGTGCGAGTACCGCTGGGAGATCACCTCCCCCTGCTCGGTGAGCCGCATCCGCCCCCGGATCGACCCGCTCGGCTGGGCCAGGATCGCGCGGTGCGTCCGCGCCCCGCCCCTCGAGGTCGAGCCGCCTCGGCCATGGAAGAACCGCAGCTCGACGCCGCGCGCATCGGCGTCAGCCAGCAGCCGCTCCTGCGCCGAATACAGCTCCCACTGGCTGGCCAGAAAGCCGCCGTCCTTCGCGGAGTCCGAATAGCCGAGCATTATCTCCTGGCGCAGCGAGCACGCGGACAGCTGCGCGGCGTAGATCGGGTGCTCGTAAAGAGCTGCCATCGTCGTCTGCGCCCGGTCGAGATCCTCGACGGTCTCGAACAGCGGCACGATTGGCAGCGTCGGCAGCTCCCCGACGCCGATTCCGGCGCAGCGCATAAGCACGAGCGCGGCCAGAACATCCGACGGGCGCTCGACCATCGAGATGATCACGCTGCCGAGCGCCTGCGGGCCGTACTCGCGCAGGCCGGCGACGATCGCCGCGAACACGTCCGGAGGCTCCCGGCCGCCGTCCTGGAGCACTGCGGCCAGCAGGTGTGTCCTCTCATCCTCGCGCGCGGTAGCGAAGTCGACCGCGAGCGGCTCGATCGCCGAGCGCAAATCGTGCGCAGAAAGCCGGACATCGAGCGCGGCGAGGTGGAATCCAAACGTCCGCACCTGGCACAGCAACCTGGCGAGCGCCCCGTCCGCGACCTGCCGGGAGCTCGACGACTCACGCAGCAGCTCGAGATCCCGCTCGAGCTCCCGTGGCTCACGGTAACCGTGTGGCTGCCCGCGCAGAGCGCCGTCGAGCCGCGCCGACATGAACGACAGCTTGCGCCGAAACGGCTCATGCCGGTTGTTGGGCCGGCGGGAGGCTACGTCGGGCATTTCCTCGCCGTCCGCCTCGAGTGATGCGTCGAGCACAGGAGAGACGAACAGCCGCTGCTCGGATTGCGAGAAGCGCTCCGCGAGCCTGTCCACCCGCGCTCGGAGCAGCCGCAGCGCGGTCGTCCGATGCAGCGCGAGCGTCCGAATCACCGCGTCCGGGGTGACCTCGGGATTGCCATCCATGTCGCCGCCCGCCCAGCTGCCAAACCGAACCGCTGGGACGCTTGGCGGCCATGACCGCTCGAACGACCGCGAGATCTCGGCCTCGAGCCGCGGCGCAGCATCGAACAGCACCGCCTCGAAGAAGAACAGGATTCGGCGAACCTCGTCCTCGACCACCGGGCGCACGTGCCGGACCGCATCGGTCTGCCACCACACCGTCAGCACCTCGCGCAGTTCGCCCTCGAGAGCGCGCCGCTGGGTACGGCCCAGTCGCGGGTCGTCGAGTCGCTCCATCGCCCGCCACACCGACTGCTGATGATCAAACACCGAGCGTCGCGTCGCCTCCGTCGGATGCGCGGTCATCGTCAGCCGCACGTCGAGCCGGCGAAGCGCCTCGGCCACCTCCGCGGGCGGATGCTGTACCGCCACGCCGGCCGCTGCCGCCAGCGACTCGCGCTGCGGAGCGCTCGCATCGGAGTCGTAGTGCCGCCGCCGTCGCAGTCGCTCCAACTCCTCCGCGATGTTAGCCAGCTGCAGCTGGATCGAGCAGGCCCGCACGAACGGCTCGAGCGCGCTGTCGGCCTGGGCGTGGACAAACCGGGTCAAGGTCCCGGCCGCCTCGACGTCACCGCCGCGCACCCGGGCCGCCGTATCGCGCAACCAGAACACCCGGTCGCGGAAGGCGCGACCCTCCTGCTCCTCGAGCACATCCCCGAGCAGCGCCTCGAGCACCGCGGTGTCTCGGTCCAGGGAGACACTCATCGCACGGGACCGCGTTGACCTCTCGCGCGTCTGGTCCGCGACGTCACGAGTCGGGCGACTCGATGAAGCCGGGCTGCGCGTATGCCGGGTCGGGGTAGGAGTAGAAGCCCCGGCCGGCCTTGACGCCGACATCGCCGCGATCGGCGTACTGCTTGAGGAACGCCGCGTTGGCGCGCAGTTGGGGGTCGCGGAGTTCACGCGCCCAGTAGTCGGTGATCGTCCACACCGTGTCGAGGCCGATTGCGTCGAGTGCCCCCAGCGGCCCGACAGACGCCTTCGTAACGTGCATCCATGACCGGTCGATGTCCTCGATCGAGGCAACGCCCTGCTGAGCGAGTGTGATCGCGGCGGTGTTGAGCGCGCTGTACATCGAGTTGAAGACGTACCCGTTGTGCTCTCGGCGCAGCTCGATCGGGACCTGACCGATACGCCGGGCAAACGCGAGCACAAGTTGCGTCACCTCGGGCTTCGTGCCGGGGTGCGGCATCACATCCGCGAGGTTGTTGATCCAAACCGGGGGGTGAAAGTGCAGCGCCAGTAGCCGGTCGGGACGTCCCGATCTCTTCGCGAATTGCGACGGCACCAGCGTCGAGGTGTTCGTCATGAAAATCGTTCGCGGCGGGCACGCCGCATTGAACTCGGCGAGCACGCGCCCCTTGAGACCGGGGTCCTCGGGCACCGCCTCGCTCAACAGGTCGGCGTGCTGCGCGGCCGTGGCGATATCTGCCGTCAGCGCGATCCGCGCTTGCGCGGAGGCGCGCAGCTCTGACGTGATCGACCCGTTGGCCACGAGCCCCTCGGCGTACGCGTCGATGCGCTTCATCGCGCCCTCGAGTGCCGAGGAGTGGACGTCATAGACCGCGACGTCGTAACCGTGGCCCGCGCACTGAAACGCGATCTGCTGGCCCATCGTCCCCGCGCCGACGATCGCAACGCGGTGCACGTCCTCGATACGCATCGCGTCCGCCGCCGGCTCGGTCATCTATGCAGCTGCGCGCTGTGAGTTCTCGACCATCCAAGCGGGAGTATCCCAACCCGCCCGCTTCCGCTTCGCGCGGCCGGCGCGTTTGGGGCGCGGGGATAGGATTGCAAGCGCGCGCAGGCGCGGCATGGGCAAGATTGTCGAGGAGGATCGCCTTCGACAGTTGATAGGCCTCGCCCACCCGCACTCGTCGGGGTTTCCATCCGGACATCCGCCGATGCGCTCGTTCCTCGGTGTGCCGATAACCATCCGCGGGGCAGCGTGGGGCAATCTGTACCTGACGGGCAAGCGGATAGCGAGTTCACCGAGGGGGATGACTATGCGGCCAGGACGCTTGCAACGTGGGCGGCGATCGCGGTTCACCACGCCCGTCTCCTTGCGGCATCGACCGAGCGGGAGGGGAAGTTGGAGGAGCTCGTGACCCGGCTCGAGGCGACGCAGGCGGTGGCCGTGGCGGCGGGTGCGGAAACGGATCTCGCGCGTTTGCTCGAGCTGGTCGCCGAACGCGGCTGCGAGATCGTCGAGGCGCGAATCGTGCTGATTCTGCTCCAGGAGGGCGTGGATCTCCTTATTGCTTCGAGGGCAGGTCAGACCGAGGCGGAGATCGGCGCCCGCCTTCCAGTGGCGGACTCGATCTCAGGACGAGTGATGCTCACCAAACTCCCCGCCCGCGTCGACGACCCGTCAGCCGAAATGCGGGCCTCACCTACGGTCCTTGGAACCCCGGAGGTCCGGTCCGCCTTGCTCGTTCCGTTGGTGTTTCGAGACGAAGCGTTGGGGATCATGGCGGCGTTCGATCGGGACGGGGAATCGCCGGCGTTCGACGGGCCGAGCAGACGCGCTGAAATAGGTCCCACCGAGGTGGTCTGCAAAGCTCTAGGCGATGCGGCTCGGCGATTTCGGAGTGTGGACGACCTATCGCGCGATTGGCGAGGAGCGCGCGGGTGAAGCCGCGAAGCTCGTCGAGGATCTCGGCTTCGGCGCCTTCTGGCTGGGCGGATCCCCACAGCTGCCGGCGCTCGAGCCGCTCTTGGAGGCGACCGAGCGGATCGTGGTCGCGACCGGGATCTTGAACGTTTGGGCGAGCGAGCCCGAGCGGGTGGCGAGGGATTTTGCTGACCTCGAGGCCCGTTTCCCGGGGCGGGTGTTACTTGGAATCGGTATCGGCCATCCGGAGGCCACCAGCCACTACGAGAAGCCCTTGACCGCGATGCGGTCCTTCCTCGACGGACTCGACTCGGCGACGGCCCCGGTACCACGAAGTCGAAGGTGCCTGGCCGCGCTCGGCCCGAAGATGCTCGAGCTCAGTGCCGAGCGCTCGCTGGGCACGCACACGTACTTCGTCCCCGTAGGGCACACTCGAGCGGCACGCAAGAGCCTTGGGGAGACGGCGGTCCTCGCGCCGGAGCTGGCATGTGTGCTCGACGAGGACGTCGAGTCAGCCCGGGCCAAGGCGCGGGCCTACGCGGCGCTGTACCTCGGACTCCGCAACTACACGAGCAACCTGCTCAACCATGGCTTCGACGAGCGGGACATCGCCGACGGCGGGTCGGACCGGCTGATCGATACGATCGTCCCGCACGGAGGTGCTGATGAGATCGCGGCACAAGCGCGCGAGCACCTGAGCGCCGGCGCTGACCACGTCTGTCTGCAGGCCGTCGGGGTCAAGGGGATCCCGCGCGCGGAGTGGACCGCGATCGCGGCGGCGTCGGGCATCGGCAACGTCCAGCCAACTTGAGCTAGGTTCAACCGTCGGTACCGCTCGTCGTCTATCGGTCGAGGGCGAGTCGATCGGCACGTGTCGGCAAGCACGCATCGAGCCCTGTCCGCATCCGGGCGGGCGGCGGGGCCATCGAGCAGAGGTAGCTGAGCGCGTCGAGCACTGGTCGCCACGCGCCCGAGACGTACTGGAGGATCGGGGTCGGATAGCCGGTGTCGTGTCCACACCGGGTCTGGTGATTGACATCGCCCTGGGTGCGCCCGCGGCGGATGACCAGGATCGTCACGCTCAAGCATGCGGGCTGACTGCCGTGAGCAGTTCCCACCATGGTTGGCCCCCGTTCAGCTGCGACTACATTCACGAGTGATCGGCCGGCGTCTCGGTTCCCGACACAGAGCGCCCCGCCCATCGCGGTCGCGAGAAGGAGCCCGAACGTGGCGATGACGCGCCGCCGGCCGTCGTGTGCCTTAGCCGTGATGCGCGCCCGAAACGAACGAGCATCGTGGTCGGGCAAGACTGCTACCTGCACGACGATTACTCGCGCCAAGCCCGCAAGGACGTCCGGCGGATCGTGGGCTTCGTGTTCGGCTATGGGTCCAGTATTCCCTATGAGTTCGCCGGGACGACTGTTGTCAGCCGCATCGCGCACAGTTCAGCCGCTGTGAACCCCGTCAAACAGAGCGTCTTGCAATCCTCGAGGATCGCCATGTCCGGGTGTGCTGGCGAGCACAGCGGCCATACAACTCGGAAGAGACATCTCCCATCCGTGAGGTACCCGCCGTCGTCCTGGGGCCCCGCCGAGCAAGACACGAGCGGACTGGGTGGGGGTCCAAGCGGGCCGAAGCGCACTGACCACATCACGTTTCCGCCTATGTTGTTCCCGCTGCAGTGTCGGCACCGTCGGAGGCGAATACCTTCAGGGTCACCGAGGTGATCGGGGAGTCGCCGTCGCGTTCCCAGTTCATACCGTCGAACACGTAGGAGCGCGGCGGCTCAGGTCCTGTCTCCTCGGGAGCAACCATACGGCGCTCGGTGGTGTACTCGGTAAGGTGCCACGACTCCGCTAGACGGTTGAATATGAGTCCATCGACGATCCCGCCCCAGGTGCGCGATGGCATGCTGTCATTCGTCTTGTCGTCCACGAGGGTCAAGTGAGCGTCTTTGAGTTCGGGAGCGATCCATCCCAACGAACGCCCGTAGCCGGAAGATGGCTCGTAACGTGCTGTGATCTCTATGAGGCGGGCGTCACTCATCGGGCCTGCTCGCGATCAGCGGCCGGGTTCGGTCGCGGCGGCTCGTGTGATCTGGACGATCCCCGGTTGCTGGTTCGGGGATCGGGACCGTCACTCTGGCGCTCTGCTGTGCGACGGCTGGTGCCGAGCCCTCGGCGTATAGCTGTGCCGTCGGCAGCGGCGAGGAGAACAGCCTGACCGGGATCTGGTCCCGCGCCACGCATCTTGGGCAGTGCTCGATCGCCAGCCAGGGTGCCCTCGTCCTGATGCTCAACCCGCACCGCGGACAGATCAACAGCAGACGGCGCTGTGCGGTCGCCGCCGAGCCGGCCGTGTCGATCACGACCGTTCCTTCGATCCAGTCACCGCCACTCCGATCGGCGATCGCGACCGCTCGCGCGGGCACGCTGGTGATTGCGCTCCGGTCGCGAGCCGGCCGACAGGCGCGGCGAGAGGCAACGCCTCCAAACACGTCGGGCAGGTGTTCCCAGTGCTCCACAGCACGACAACTGGCACGACGGATCTACATGTCGGGCAGCGAACCCCGCTTCGATCAAACATGCGCTCCTCCAAGGAGGCTCTGTTTGACGAGCCGATCGTGCGGCGTCTCACCTCCGACCACGCACTCGCCATCCGAGTCTGCGGCTGCGCCACCCTCTCGAGCGCGCAACCGCTTGGCGGAAGTTAGCGGCGCCCTCGCCGTCGCATCATCCGTAGTTCCCCGTGTCGCGGAGGGTGTTGGCCCGCCATTTGAGGAACCGAGTGCCGTGGAGCCACGGCGCACGTAGGCGCGGCCTGCTCGGAGCAGTTTTAGCCGCGCGCCTGGTCGATAGCGGCGCCGGCGAACTTCGCCAACAGCAGGACCGCGTCCTCATCCTCGGCCGTGAACTCAGCGGCCTTCTGCTTGTCGCTCAGGTACAGATTCCCATACGGCTTCCCGCCGACCAGTAGCGGCACGCCCAGAAACGAGCGCATCGCGGGATGGCCAGCCGGAAACCCGTAGAAACCCGGGTGGCTGCTGACATCGGCTACTCGCAACGGCGTCGGGTTTCTGATCAGCTCGCCAAGCACGCCGCGGCCTCTCGGAGGGTGGCCGATCTCACGGCTGATGGACTCATCGACCCCTAACGTCAGGAACCGTGCCAGTTCGCTGCGCGTCTCATCAAGCACCCCAAGCGCGGCAAACCTTGCGTCGGTCAGGTCGCGGCTCGCCTCGAGCACCCGCCGGAGCACCAGATCCAGGTTCAACTGGCCCAGAACGCTTTGAGCGAGGCTCAACACAGCGCGTGTTCCCCGATCCATAATCAGTGCTCCAGTGGCTCGCGTGTCGCCGGCGGGATCGTTTCCCGACCTCGACGAGGCGTGTGCGGCCAATCGGCCGGAGGAACGACAAGTGCGGTGGCGAGCACGCCGCCGAGGCCGCTCCGCTCGCCGCTGGCATACGCGTACCGACGACCGACGGGTCCGGTGTGGCCCACCTCACAGAAATGCCGCACGTCCGCCGTGGAGCGGCAGGACACACGACGGATTTCGGCTCGTTCGCACATGGGCCTCATCAGCATGCGCTGTCCGACGAGCCGGTCCGGGTCCCTGCGGCTGGGCCGTACCCATCACCTAGATGCGACGCGACCGCCACCCCGGGGAGCACGGCAGCGCCAAGACGCAATCTAGCGCCCGAGCGCGCCTCGATCAACCAGATTTGACGGGCTCCGGGGCGCCGCAGATGCGGGCCGCGGCTGGCCAGGAGGTGAGTCCAATCGGCCAACGCGCCTGCTCGCGTCAGACAAGCGGCTAGAGTTCGCGGCAGTCCCTGCTCGCTCGGTGTTTTGGGGGCTCTCATGCTCGCGCAGGCTCATTCTTCTGAGAGCGGCGAGAGGGCGTGCTCGTATGGAGGCAGCGAACCGGCTTAGGGGCAGCGACCTCAACGCGGCGCTGACGAAGGCGCTCGCCGGGATCCGAACCGATCATCTGGATAGCGGACCCGCGAGCACCATCGCATTCCACCGGGGCAACGTCGTGGTCGCGGTGATGCATAACGCGCTGACCAAGACGGAAAAGGCTTTGGTCCAGAACGGCGGCCGCCGCGATATCAGCGAGTTTCGCCGGCTCTCCCGGTGGGCGATGGAGCCCGACCTCCGCGCGGCGGTCGAGCGCCTGACCGGGCGGACGGTGGTTGCGTTCCTCGGAGCCGACCAGCTCGAGCCCGACGTCGAAGCCGAGATATTCATTCTCGACGCCCCACTGTGAGAATCAACTAGCGCCGTCTGTGGTAGCTTGCGCGCCAACGCGGCGCGCTTGCGATGAGTGGTGTCTGCGTTTCTCGTGAAGGACGGGTGCGCGCGGGGTTTGGGCCTCGCGTCGGCTCGCCAGAACCAGCCTCCGCACCCGCATGCCCGAGCGAGCCCCGCGACTGACCCAGCGCCCGCAGATCCCGTCCAAGGGATGGGCTGGCTGATGAGCGACTCGGATCAGCTCGCAGGTGGCGAGCTGAACGCGGCGGTCACCAGCGCGTTGGTCGGGATCCACACCCGCTACCTCGGGCGCGGACCGAAGACAGCGTCGACGTTCCACCACGGGAACGTGCTGGTGACCCTGATGCACGATGTGCTCACGCACGCCGAGAGGTCCCTTACCGAGACCGGCCAGTCCGAAGTGGTCAACCACATCCGCCACTTGTTCCAGGGGGCGATGGAGGCCGACTTTCGCGAGGCGGTCGAGCGCCTCACCCGTCGGAAGGTGCTCGCCTTCATCAGCGGCAACCACATCGAACCCGATATCGCCGCGGAGCTGTTCATCCTCGACGGACCCCCCGGCAAGTCCGAAGCCGCCGCCTGATCGTTACTCGGGCTCGATCGCGCGCTGCTTGAACAGCGGGTAGCTAACAGTGACCGCCTGGGCCACTTCGAATACGCTCTGGTTGGTGTTCCGGGCGCGGGTCCGCAGTTCCGCAAACGCCTCATCAGCGCTGATCCCCCGGCGCTCCATGAGAATGCCCTTGGCCTGCTCGATAATCGCGCCGGTGCGAAGCGCGCCGTGCAGACGGCTGAACTCCGCGTAACGGTTCAGGACGATGTCGATCGCGTGCTCCATCTCGGACTGCTCGCCATGCTTGACGTAGGCGAAGATCCCGCGCCGCGCAGCCTTCTCGATGAACGAGTCGTCGTCGGCGTCGATGTCGGCGATCACCGGGCACGCGGCCTGCTTGACGATTGCCGAGATCAGCTGAAGTGCGTGGGTCTGCTCTCGCTCACCGTCAAGGCCGACGATCGCCACGTCGGGCGCCTCACGGTGCGTCGCTTCGGCGATCTCTGAGACGTCGAGCAGCCGGGCGACGACCGTGTGACCGAGCCCGCTGATCACGCGCGCTATCTCGGCAATCCGACGCTCGTTCTGATCGGCGATCAAGATGCGCAGATGAGGCGAGTCCTCGTCCATGAGATTCCAGTATCGCGCCAGAGCCGGCTCCGCGGAGGATTCGTTATTCTCTCGGGATTCCGCCCTACTGCCACATGGCCCGGCGGACGGTCGCGCGGCTCGACTCACGGCCGGCAGCTCGTCAGCTCCGCCTAGCTGGCTGACGGTTCTCGAAACCCCGAGTCAGCCAGAGGTGGCAGTGCCATACGAACCGCGCACGGCAAGCACGTCGCGAGCCAACCGTGAAACCCAAGGCCCGCTGAAGGGTGGCGAGCTCAACGCAGCGATCACCAGCGCCCTCGTCGGTGTTCAAACGGAGTACCTGGGCCGCGGCCCGAGGAGCGCCTCGACCTTCCACTACGGTCACGTGCTCGTCACGCTGATGCACGACGTCCTGACGCCGGCCGAGAAGTCCCTGTGCCGGACCAACCAAACCGACGCCGTGGACCACATTCGCCACCTGTTCCAAGAGACGATGGAGGCCGAGTTCCGAGAGGCCGTTGAACGGCTCACCGGGCGTAAGGTGCTCGCGTTCATCAGCGGCAACCACATCGACCCCGATATCGCCGCCGAGGTGTTCATCCTCGACCGGCCACTTTGAGGAATTGTCACGTCCGGCCCGGTGTCCCCGACGGTCAACAGCCACGCCGACCTAGCCGGACCCGTGGCCACCCGAGCTGGGGTGCGCTGACGAGGTGAACGCCCTTGACTCGCAGGCCCCTCCTTTGAGTGAGCGTGTGGTTGTCGCCGTGACCGCTGTCGTGCTTGTGGGGGCGGACTCCGCGCAAGCACGCGTTGCATCCCAGCGTCAGAAGTCTCATTCCGCAAAGCATTCCGACCGGTTCGGAGGGCGCCCAGGGATCAGCAGCGAGCCCTGGGGTTGGTCAACGGACAGACCGTCAACCTGTACACGCTCACCAGCGGCAATGGGATGACCGTCAAGATCACCAACTATGGCGGGGTCGTGCAGTCGATCTTGGTGCCGAACCGCGACGGAAGTACCACCAATGTCGCGCTCGGGTTCTCGTCGCTGTCTGACTAGGTGAACGACTTCACCCAGGGCGCGACCAGCACGCCGTGGCCGCTTTCCGGGGGGTCCGGAGACACCTACTTCGGCGCGATCATCGGCCGTTACGCGAACCGGATCGCGAACGCTTCGTTTAGCCTCAACGGCACGACGTACCAGCTCGATGCGAACAACGGCACGAACACGCTCCACGGGGGTTATCTCGGCTGGAACACGCAGGTGTGGGCGCCGAGCGCTTCGGCCGACCGGCGTGCCGCCGCGCTCCAGCTCACGAATACCTTCCTCCAGGGCGAAGGTTGCCTGATGTCCCTGAGCCCGGGCTGCATCGGCTTCCCGGCGGCAGTGACCGCGACAGTTACCTACCTCGTCACGCCCGATGACCAGTTGAAGATCGAGTACAAGGCGGTCAACGACTCGTCGAGCCTGCCGACCGTTATCAACCTCACGAACCACACCTACTTCAACCTGGCCGGCGAGGGCACCACTACCGTGTACCACCAGCTGCTGGCGCTCAACAGCGATGAGTACACACCGGTCAACACGAGCCTGATACCCGAGGCGCCGTACTTCGTGCCCGTCGGCGGCACGGCGTACGACTTCCGCGCGATGCACTCGATCGGGGAGTACATCCGCAACGCGAGCCTGCCCGATGGGACGAGCGGGCCGCTCGCGCAGCTGCAGATCGCCCACGGGTATGACAACAACTGGGTCCTCAACGGCTACCCCGGCTACCGACTGGTCGCGGTCGCTCAGGATCCAAAGAACGGCGTGACGCTCTGTACCTACACCGATCAGCCCGGCGTTCAGATGTACAGCGGGAATTTCCTGGTCGGTGACCTGATCGGAACAAGTGGCAACACGTACCGACAAGGCGACGGCTTCACGCTCGAGACGCAGCACTACCCCGACAGCCCGCACCACATTAATCGGGCCGGATGGCCATCAGTGGTGCTGAGCCCAGACGCGACGTTCACCTCGACGACCGCCTACCGGTTCAACATCGGGGGCCGTGGCCTGAAGGATCAGATCCACTTCCACTAAACCTCCACCCCAGGACCGTAGCCGGGTCGAGAAGCCGATCCGGCTACGGTCCGCCCTACCCGTGAGCGCGTACCGTCAGCGTGTTCGGCCGGCGGCGAACTCGAGTAACTCCTGGGCGCGTTGGCGAGCTCGGTCCGCCGCGGAATGTGCACGGAGAGCAACTTGTCGCTCTTGTGCGGCCGGTGTAGATCTCCCCGATCGCTGCTGTCTCTGGGCGTGTGCTTCCGCTAGAGCGGCGGTCTGCTCGAGCGCCTCGGCGCTGCGGCTCATCGTCAACGACAGGCGCTTCGCCGTTTCGCCCGCCTGTCGCTCCGCAAGGTCAATATCCTGCTGGTGCCGGCCGAGGGTCCGCCGTGCCCCGGCGATCTCTGCGGAAGCCCGCGGCCGTTCGGTCGCCGGCTGACGCCTGCCGGACAGCCGCGGTCGTTCTTGCTCGAGGGCGGCGTCGTCGGCCTTGAGACGCTCGGCACGGCGTGTCAACTCTTCGTCACGGCGTTCAATCTCGGCGCCGAGAGCAGGATCGGGCTCGGTTTGCCAGCGCCTTCGCAGGTCTGCGAGCCCGAGCCGGTCGGCCTCAACCTGCGCCAGCTCGAGTTCGAGCATCGCCAGCCGGCGCTCAAAGTCAGCCCGCTCGGACTCGTGCTGAGCATCCCACATCGCGGCCGCCGCCTCGTGACACGCCGCGCTCTGCTCGTGGACGCGCTGCGCGTGAACGAGCGCCGCCTCGAGCCTGCGGACGTCTTGAACCCGGGACGCGATCGCATCGGTTGCGGCCATAGTCATGTCAGTGACTCTCCCATGCCGGTCGGCGCTCGGGTTCATGCCCCCAATGCTCTCTGCGCCATTCAGCCTCGATGTAGCGCTTGGCCTGATCGGCGTCTTCCTCGAACGCCCTCATGGCGCGTTCCATCTCCCGCTCCTCGGCGTCCATCGCGTTCAGGCTCCTGCGAATCGCGACTCGCGCCCGGATCTCCTCGTCGTGAACAGCGGCCTGATCGTCGCGCTCGGCCATTTGACAAGATCATCGCGCGGCTTCGTCGGCTGGGATCCGTCATTGTCCGCGTACTTGGTGGTATGAACCCACGGATTGACCGGGCCCAGCCACTATGACGCCGACCGAAGCTGGTCGTACGTCGCACCGGTCGCCTGCCACATATAACGCGGTTGGATGCGCGCGTTGATCGCTTCGTCGGCCCCGTCGTGTGGCGAGCCGGCGGAGCCCGCGGTATTCGTCGGTCGCGCCCGGGTGGGCGTACGGCGTCCTGTTCTCGCCGACCGATCTACCGGCAGCGACATCGTGCGACGGCGGCGCACCCCAGATTTTGAAGTGACAGTCATGAGATCAGCGTAAGCAGCGGTACAGGCGACGGCATCCGGACTAGCTCGATGTCTTGGTCCGTAGAAACCGCGTATGTATCCCGTCGCTCGCGCCGTCGCCACGCTACGCCGCACAGACGAACGAGGCGACGTCGACTCCAGTCGGTGCCAGCACAAGAAGGGGACACGCGGCATGCCCGACGAGATGCCGTGGGATGCTGTCGTGAACGCTCCGCCGTGGCGGACCGTTCGAGCGCGGGGCGAGGACGAGGAGATCGACGTCACTCGAGAAGCGCGACAGCTCGGTGGCGGGCTCGCCGTACACGGCTTCCCCCGCGACTTCGTGGAGCGCCCCGGCGCGGTCCGAGCAGTAGCCCACCAATCTGATGGCGGTCACGGGCAAGTCCGGAGGAATCGGCTCCTGTTGTCGGACGTCCTCGGGCGAGACGACCCAGAGCGCCTTGATGCTCGTGTCGGCGCGACTCGCAAGCTCCCGCGCTACGGCGAGCGCGTGCTCGGCTTCCGCAGAGCCGTCGTAGCCGACCCCGATCTCGACGAGGCGACTGGGCCGCTCTGCATAGCCATGCGGAGCGACCGCGATCGCGCACGGAGCGCCCTCCAGCGAGGCGCGGGCGTCGTCACCCAGCAGGACTCGTCCGAGAAACGCGTGCCGCGTGGAACCGACGACGATCAGATCGGCCTCCCGTTGCTTTGCGAGATCGTGCAATCCACGCGCCGGCGACGTGCCTTCGACGCACACGATCTCCGCGTCTATCGCGGCGCGCTCCCTCTCGGCGGCCAGCATCGACGCCGCGCGGTCAAAGCCGCGCTCCTCGGCCACGTGCCGTTCCCGCCACGAAACCGGTCCGGCGGCGACGTGCGCGAGGGTGAATCTCGCATTCGGCCCGGCGAGTAGTCGCGCGAGCGCGATCGCGTCGCGACCTCCGTCGCGGCCATCGACTCCTATCAGTGCGTTGCCGAACACAATTCGACCGTACGCGATGCCTGGGCGCGGCGAATCGGGGACGACGCACGATCGACCTACGTACTTCCTACGAATCGCCTCGCTCGGCAGAGACAGCGAGGGTGACGGGTGCCTGCCGGTACGTAGTCTTGCGGAATGTGTGACGACACCACTGCTATTGGAAAGGACAATCACAGTGATCCTGATTGCATACGACGGTTCGGCCGACGCGCAGGAGGCGATCGATCGCGCCGGCGAGCTGATGAACGGCCAGCCCGTCACCGTTCTCACCGTGTGGGAGCGTCTGATCGACGTGTTGGCGAGAACCGGCGCCGGCTTGGGCATCGGCGACGTCGACGCCGACAGCGCCGACCGGTCCTCCGAGGATCAAGCCCGTCAGCGGGCCGACGAAGGTGCCGAACTCGCAGAGCGGGCCGGCCTGAAGCCTCGGGCGCGCACGTGCCCCCGCGAGCGCTCGATCGCGGCAACGATCCTGGCGCAGGCCGACGACGTGAGCGCGAGCGCGATCGTGATGGGTACCCGGGGACTAACCGGCCTGAAGTCGTTCCTGCTGGGGAGCGTCTCGCATAACGTTCTGCAGCATGCGGACCGACCGGTGCTCGTCGTCCCCTCGCCGGCAACCGCCGCCGAGCGCGCCGCGCACCGGCCGTAAGCAGAGCCCATCCGTGTTTTTCCGTAGCACACAGCGGCCGGCCCCGGATGGCGCCGGCCCGCACCCTTGCGAGAGTGAAGTCGACCTAATTTCGGGAGAGTCCGATGACGACGTCAGCCCCCGTAAGTCGATTCAGCTCGGGTGCCAACAAGCCGTTGATCACGCGCATCGCCGCCGGCATCGACGGTTTCTCCGAGGGACGCGACGCGGCCGCACTCGGGCAGTCGCTGGCTGAGGTCACGGGCGCTGAGCTGCTGCTCGTAGCAGTGCACTCGTCGGCGCTGCTGCCGACCGGGCCTGCGCTCAACTACAAGAGCCTCCGCGAGGAGTCCGAACTCGAGCTGCGGGATGTCCGTGAGTCCCTGGCTCCTGGAGCTAGGACGCTCACTGTCACCGACCATTCGGTGGCCCGGGCGCTCCACCACGTCGTCCAACGCCACCATCGCGAGCTCCTAGTAGTCGGCTCGAGCCGCCGCGGGCCGGAGGGGCACGTGCGGATCGGCAAGCGCACCCGGCAGCTGCTGTGCCACTTCGAATGTGTGCTCGCAGTCGCGCCTCGCGGCCTGCACACCAAATCCCAGCGCGGGCTTCGTCGGATCGGCGTCGGCTACGACGGCAGCCCCGAGTCAGAATCGGCGCTCGCGCTCGCCGCATCGATTGCCACCGGTGCCCGTGCCGATCTGCACGTGCAGGCGGTCGTCGACGACCGGCTTCCGCTGTTTGCGCGTTCCGTCCTGCGCGAGCTCGTAGAAGCCGATTGGAACGGCCTCATCAGCACAGAGATGGACGAGATCCGCGCACGCGCGGTCGCCGCCGGCGAGCGGCTCGAGGCGCAGCTCGAAGTCGGGGTAGCACGCGGGCGGCCGGCAGATGTGCTGCTGGAGCTCTCGAAGCACGTCGACCTGCTCGTGATCGGCTCACGCGCTTGGGGCCCGACGGCGCGTGTGCTGCTCGGCAGCACCGGCGAGGCGCTCATGCACGATGCGGCATGCGCAATATTGGCGGTTCCCCGACCCTCGAGCTGATGACGCCGGCCCGCCGACGAGCGCTCCCTGAGCTGGTCGCGCCGTGCCCGTTTTGACGAGTCTGCTCGACCGGCTACGGCGGATGCAGCCCCCGCCCGGCCCAGCCGCGGGGGTGCTCGCCGTCCCGTCCGCCGGCGAGGAACTGGCCGGCGAGGTGTCGTTCCTGTTCGCCGATCTCGATGAAATCGAGCACCGGCGCGAGACCCTGCTCGTCGACGCGCGCACGGACGTGGGCACGGCCGAGCGGGCCGCCGTCCGTGAGCGCAACCGCCTTCTGGCAAAGGCGCACGAGGAAGGCGAGCGACGGGCGGCGATTCTCCTCGACGAACGACGAGCGCAAGCGGATCAGCACACGCGCGCGATGCTCGCCGAGGCCGATCGTGACGCGGCAGAGGTCCGGGCGCGCGCGCAGCAGCGGATGCCGGCACTGATCGCCGAGGTCGTCGAGCGACTGTTCAGGGACACACCGTGAAGCCCGCGTGGACAGCCGGGGTGACGCGAGCCCGGCTTCTGTTGAGCCGCCGGATAGGCCCCGAGCTTGCGCAGACCGTGGCCGGCTCGCGATCGCTCGCCGACGGGCTCGCGGCGTTGGCCGGCAGCGCCTACGGCGAGCGTGTGCGCGCTGGGCAGGACCTCACGACAGCCGAGCGTGGCGTGGCCGACACGCTGCTCTGGCACCTTCGAATCCTCGCCGGCTGGCTACCGGCAGCCGGTGCCGCGCTCGTGCGCGCGCTCGCCGGGTGGTTCGAGGTCGCGAACATCGATGCTCGCCTGGCTGCGCTCGCCGGCGACGGCCGGGAGCCGGCGCCGTTCGTGCTCGGGACGCTCGCCACGGCATGGGGAGCTGCCGAGCAGGCGCGCACGATCGAGGAAGTGGCCGACGCGATTTCCGACTCGGCCTGGGCGCTGCCCCGCGCTCGTTCGTCCTCCGAGCTCGCGATTGGCCTGCGCGTCGCCTGGGCCCGCCGCGTCGCGGAGTCCGCCCCCGAGGCGGCCGATTGGGTGGCGGGCGCGGGAGCGCTGCTGGCCGCCCGCGAGTTACTCGTGACCCACAGCAGCGAGCACGCTGAGCAGCTGCGCCGTTTTCCCGGCGTCGACGATCGCGCGCTCAGCCTCGGCACGCTCGCCGCCTTCCGCGACGCGGTGGGCGCTCGGGCCGGTTGGTCGCTCGCGACGATCGCGGAACCGGACGAACTCTGGAGGGCCGAACTCGAGTGGTGGGACCGGGTGGCGGCGGACAGCCGGGTGCTCCTGCGGCGGTCCGACGACGAGGCGGTCGTGCTCGCGGCGGTGGCGCTGCTGGCGGTCGACGCTCAGCAGACCGCTCGCGCGCTCAGGTCGGCAGCCCAGGGCGCGCATCGTCGTCCTGGCGGCCCGAGACCCTCGACGGAGGTTGGCGATGGAGCTCGCTGAGCGGGCGCTTCCGGTGCGGATGCGACGCGTGGCCGTGGTCGCGCTCGCCGAGCGTGCTCGCGAGGTGCTGGTGACGATCGCCGAGACCGGGGTTATCGACCTGAGCGGCCCGCTCGGGAGCGGCGAGGGACCCGCGCTGGAGGCGTTGCGGCGCCTCGAGAGCGCGCGTCGGAGCGGCTCGGCGGTCACTCCCGCGCTGGCGCCCGAGGTCCCCGATGTCGCCGACCTCGAGCGGCGCGACGCCCGGCAGCTGCTGGCGGGCGAGGTCGAGCTCGATCGGAGGAGGGCGAGCGCGGTGACGCACGGCAACTTCCTCGTGTTCGTAGGCTGGGCGCCGGAGCCGGCGCTGCCCGAGCTGGCGGCGGCCCTGCACCGACTCGGCGCCGCGCTTGTCGAGTTGCGGCCGCCGCGCGGCCGGCAACCCCCGACGCTGCTCTCGCCCGCGCGGGCCGCCGAGCCGTTCCGGCCGCTATTGACCACCTACGGCGCGGTGCCGTACGAGGACGTCGATCCGACCCCGTTCGTCGCCGTCACGTATTGCCTGATGTTCGGGATGATGTTCGGTGACGTCGGCGATGGGGTTTTGATCGTGCTGGCGGCGCTGGCGCTGAGTCGTAGTAGGAATCCCCGGCTGGCGCCGCTGCGCAAGGTGTGGCCGATGATCGGGGCGGCGGGCGCGGCGGCGGTTCTGTTCGGGGCGCTGTACGGCGAGCTGTTCGGCCCGACAAAGGTGCTTCCTACGCTTTGGCTCGAGCCGCTGAACTCCCCCACCCGGCTGCTCGGGGTGGCGATCGTCGCGGGCATCGGGCTGCTGGCCGCCGGCTACGTGATCGGGATCATCAACCGATTTCGAGAGGGCGGCGCGTCGCTGGCGCTTACCTCCGGGTCGGGCGTGCCCGGGCTCGCGTTGCTTGCGGGAGGTGTCCTAGTCGTGGTCGGGAATGCCACGCAAGCGGCGTGGCTGACGCCGGCCGGGCTCGCGATCGCGGTGGCCGCCGTCGTGCCACTCGTGCTCGGACTGCGTGCCGGCGCCGGCAGCGGTGCGACCGCGATCCTCGAGGTACTGATCGGACTGCTCGACGAGCTATTGCGACTGTTCTCCAACGTGTTCTCGTTCGCTCGCCTGGCGGCTTTCGGGCTGATGCACGCGGCGATCGGTCAGGTCGTCCTGCACGCAGCGGGGAGTCTTACGGGCAGCCCGCTCGGCGACCTGGCCGCGGCCGCGACGTTTGCTGTGGGTTGGGGCGCCGCATTTGCCCTCGAGGGTCTGGTCGTGTCCGTGCAGGCCCTCCGACTCGAGTACTACGAGCTGTTCTCCCGGCTGTTCGTGCGCGAGGGTCGCCCGTTCAGGCCGTTCAGCCTGCCATTGATCTCAACCGAGGAGGCAAGATGATCGAGTCAGTGTTCCTGGCGATCCCAGGCGCGGTCGTCGGGGGAGCGGCTGCTCAGGCCCTCCTTCGCCGTTCGCCCCGGGCCGCGACGCGATGGCTCCTTCGAGTCAACGTGACGGTCGCCGGCGCAGCCCTGATCGGGCTCGTGCTGATTCTGGCGGGGGTGGTGGACCCAGCGCAAGCCGCCACCACCGCCGCTACCAGCAGCTCCGGCGATGCCTTCATCGGCGCTGGAATCGCGGTTGCCGGCTCGACGATCGGCGCCGGCATCGCGGTCTCATATACGGGCGCCGCCACGCTCGCGGCGATCGCCGAGAAGCCCGAGATGCTGGGCCGGTCGCTGGTGATCGTCGGGCTCGCCGAGGGCATCGCGATCTACGGCTTGATCATCGCCGTGATTCTGATCGGCAAGGCATGAGCGGCATCGCCGCAATCGGAGAGCGAGCGCGGCTGCAGGGCTTCGCGCTCTCCGGCGTCGACGTAGCGCTAGCTGAAGATCCTGCCGGCGCCCGGGCGGCATGGAAGGCGCTGGCCCCGGATACCGCGCTCGTGATCCTCACGCCGGCGTCCCACGCCGCGCTCGCGGCGAGCGAGCTGCGTTCAGGGGGCGATCGACTCTGGGTTGTGATGCCCGAATGAACCGTGCGGTCGCCGCCCGAAACGGAGCCATCGCCGCGGTCCGCGAACTCGAGCTGCACGTCGCGACCGAGGAGGCGGAGGCGATTCGACGCGCCGGAGAGAGCCACGCCGAGCGGATCATCGCCCAAGCGCGGGCGGACGCGGCGTCGCTGATCGAGCGGCGCTGCGCCGCCGCCGAGCGGCTGGCGGCACTCGAGGCACGCGATCGCCTGGCCGAGGTGCGAGCGCACGCGCGCGCGACCGTCCTCCGCGCGCAGCAGGGCGTGTTGAGCGAGGCACGGGCGTCGGTGCACGCAGTTGTTCGCGAGCTGGTCGGCGACCCTCGCCTGGACCGGCGGCTCGAGCGGCTGGCCGCCGACGCGCACGAGCGCCTCGCGGATGCGGGCCCGGTCGAGCTCACCCAGACACCGGACGGCGGGTTCGTGGCACGCGCCGGCTCCCGCGAGATCGACTGTTCGCTGAGAGCTCAAGTCGACCGCTGCCTGGACGCTATGGCGGCGGAGCTGGAGCAGCTGTGGCGGTGACCGCCGCGGTCATCACGCGCGTCAACGGACCGGTCGTCGAGATCCGCACCGACGGCGGATTGGCGATGCTCGACCTCGTCGAAGTCGGACCTCAGCGACTCCCGGGGGAGGTAATCGCGCTCGAGGGCGCGATCGCGACCGTCCAGGTGTACGAGTACACCGGCGGGCTGAAACCCGGCGACGAGATCGCGCCGACCGGAGGGCCGCTGGCCGCGGAGCTCGGGCCGGGCCTGCTCGGCGGCGTATTCGACGGCGTGTTGCGCCCGCTTCGGTCCCGCGCCGCTTGGATCGAGCCCGGCGGCACGGGAAGTGGTGGCGCCGCCGACCGGACGTGGAGTTTTGCGCCCGCGGCCGAGGCCGGTGAGCACCTGGCCGCGGGGGCGACGATCGGGACCGTTCGCGAGAGCGCCGCGATCGATCATCATGTGATGGTGCCGGCTGACGCCGGCGGCGTGTTGGAGTGGATCGCCCCGGAGAGCGAACTCCGCCAGGCGGATGTGGCAGCGCGCATCAACGGCCGCGAGCTCGGGCTGACGCAGCGCTGGCCGATTCGCCGGCCGCGTCCGGTAACCGCGCGGCTCGCCGGCGGAGGCCCGCTGGTCACCGGTCAGCGGGTGCTCGACCTCCTGTTCCCAGTCGCCCGGGGGAGCACCGCGGCGATCCCGGGCGGGTTCGGCACCGGCAAGACCGTCGCGCTGCAGCAGATCGCCAAGTGGTGTGATGCCTCGGTAATCGTCTACGTCGGCTGCGGCGAGCGCGGCAACGAGCTTGCCGACGTGCTGGAGGAGTTCGAGGCGCTGGAAGATCCCCGCACAGGGCAGTCCTTGCTCGACCGGACGGTGCTGATCGCGAACACCTCGAACATGCCGGTGATGGCGCGCGAGGCGAGCATCTACACAGGGGTGACGGTCGCCGAGTACTACCGCGACATGGGTTACGACGCGGTCGTGATCGCCGATTCGACCTCGCGCTGGGCCGAGGCGTTGCGCGAGCTGGCATCCCGCACCGGCGAGCTCCCGGCCGAGGAGGGATATCCGGCGGGACTGTCCTCGGCGCTGGCCGACTTCTACGAGCGCTCGGGTCAGGTGCGCACGCTCGGCGACAAGGTCGCGTCGGTCAGCATCCTCGGCGCCGTGTCCCCTCCCGGCGGTGACCTCACCGAGCCGGTCACGTCGCATACGCGGCGCTTTGTGCGCGCGGTCTGGTCGCTCGATCGCGACCTCGCGTACGCCCGCCACTATCCGGCGGTCAGCTGGCGCGACTCCTCCGCCCGGGACGTCGAACAGCTGACCACGTGGCAGGCCCAGCACGGCGACCCGGGTTGGGGCGAACGGCGAGCGGTCGCGCTGCGACTACTCATCGACGCCGACCGCATCGAGTCGATCGCCCAGCTCGTCGGCGCCGACTCGCTGCCGAATCGGGAACGGATCACGCTGCGCACCGCGCGGTTGCTGCGCGAGTCGGTCCTGCAGCAGAGCGCCGTCCTCGAGAACGATCAGTTCAGCTCACCATTCAAGCAGCGCGCGCTGCTGACGCTCGTGCTCGACCTCAACGAGCGACTCATGACCCTCCTCGACCGCGGCGTGCCGGTCGCCGACCTCGAGGCGGTCGATCTATCGGACGTGTTGCGCGCCCGCTATGACACGCCGCCGGACGGCGCCGCCGACGTGCAGCGGATCGGCCGGGATCTCATGCGCACCCTCGAAGGGATCGGGCCGCCGGCGCAATGAACGTACTCGCACCGATCGAGTACCGGGCAATCGGCTCCATCCGCGGGCCGCTGATCGTCGTCGAGGACGTCGCGGGCATCGGGTGGGACGAGGTCGCGGAGATCAGGCTCGAGTCGGGTGAGGTCCGACATGGCACGGTGCTCGACGTCCACGCCGACCTGGCGGTGATCGAGGTCCTCGAGGGGACCGCTGGGATGCGGCTGGATTCGGCGCGAGTGGCGTTCTCGGGCGCCCCGATGCGGATCCCGGTCGGGGAGGGATGGCTCGGGCGGACATGCAACGGCAGGGGCGAGCCGATCGACGGCGGACCGCCCGTGGTCGGCGGCGAGCAGCGCCCCGTCGCCGGCGCCCCGATCAACCCCGCCAGCCGCGCCGCTCCAAGCGAGCCGATCCTCACGGGTGTCAGCGCGATCGACGGCCTCGCGACCCTGGTGCGAGGACAGAAGCTGCCGGTGTTCTCGGTCGGCGGGCTCCCGCATCTGGAGCTCGCGGCGCAGATCGCCGCGCAAGCCCACGTCGAGGGCCAGCCGTTCGCGATCGTATTCGCCGCGTTAGGCCTGCCGCACGCCGATGTGCACGCTGTGCGCAGCGCGCTCGAGCGGCGCGCCGACCTCGCCGACCTCGCCTTGTTCATAAACACCGCCGAGGACCCGATCGTCGAGCGGATCGTGACCCCGCGTGTCGCGCTGACGGTGGCCGAGCACCTCGCGTTCGACCTCCATCGCCACGTGCTGGTCGTGCTGGCCGACCTGACCAACTACTGCGAGGCGGTCCGCCAAGTATCGGCGGCTCGTGGTGAAGTCCCCAGCCGCCGCGGGTATCCCGGGTATCTGTACAGCGACCTCGCCTCGCTGCTCGAACGCGCGGGGAGAATCAAAGGGCTCGAGGGGTCGCTCACGCAGGTGCCCGTGCTGACCATGCCGGCCGGCGACATCACGCACCCGGTGCCGGACGTGACTGGTTACATCACCGAGGGACAGCTCGTGCTGAATCCTGAGCTGTACGCCCGCGGGATCTCGCCTCCGTTCGACCCCCTGGCGTCCCTCTCACGGCTGATGCGCAGAGGCGCCGGTCCGGGGTTGACGCGGGATGACCACCTGGAGATCTCGGCGCAGCTTTACGGCATCGTCGCCCGTGCGCGCCAAGCCTCGGATCTCGCGGAGGTGGTCGGCGAGGACGCACTCTCGGCCAGCGACCGCGACTACCTACGCGCCCGGGCCGCGTTCGAGACCGGGTTCCTGTCGCAGCCGCTCGAGGAGAGCCGCTCCCTGGACGAAACGCTCGACCGAGCTTGGAACGCCGCATCGGTGCTCCCGCGCGCCGAGCTGTCGATGATCAGCCCGCGCACTGTGCAAGCTCACTACCGACCCGCCGATCCGGATGGCCCTGCGAATCCCGCCGGGTAGGGCCGGACGGACCTGGCTTCTCGCCCGCCTCGAGGTAGCGTACCGCGGCGCCGAACTGCTCGACCGCAAACGTCAGGTGCTGCTCGGCGAGCAAGCTCGCATCCGAGCGGAGGCCGAGCGCGCTCGGCGGGACTGGAATGAAGCGATGGCCGATGTCGAGACGTGGACCGCGCGGGCGGGAATCGTCGATGGCGCGGGACGGCTCGAGTTGCTCGCGCGCCACGCTCAGGATCGCGCTTGCGCAGAAGTGTCCTGGCTGAACTTCATGGGTGCCCGCATTCCGCGCGCCGACCTCGTCGACGTCCCGGAGCCGCCGGCGGTGTCGGCGCTGGGCGGCAGCTCCGCCGCCGTGCTGCTGGCGCGCGCGTGTTGCGAAGGCACGCGCGCCGCCATCCGGCATGCGATCGCCGAACGGGCCGAGTCTGAGCTCTCGGCGGAACTGAGGCGTACGGCGCGCCGGCTGCGCGCGTTGCGCGAGCGGTGGATACCGCAACACGAGCAGGCGCTCGCGGCCCTCGACCTGGCCCTGGACGAAGCTCAGCGCGAACAGGCCATTCGGATACGGTGGCTCGTTGCGCGCGCGCCCCGCGATTAGTCGGCGCGCTCATACATCTCGGCGCGGTCAACTACTGAGCAAGATTGTGGGTTTGCCGCACAGAAACGGTCGAACATAACCTGCCATTGCACTATACTGTGAGTGTCAGAGCGTGAGTGTTTCCGCCAGGGAACGACCGCCAAACCGGCCAGCGGCAAACGAGCCGCAAAGCCTACGGCACTCACGCTCTCGACGTAGAAGTGAGTGTCACATCTGCGTCGCGGGTGGAGTGGTCGCTGTCACGAGGTGACCATCGAACATCGCCGTCGGCCTGTGGTGGATCATGGTCACCACCGGCCAGAAGCCGGTCAATCTCGGCGTCGGCCGTCTGCTCGAAATGCTCGTACCACAGACCGACCGCCCACATCGCGTCGGGCTGGAGGACGCACACCACCTGGTCGGCCTCGTCCCGGAGCGCGTGCACGGTCTCGGGCGCTCCCACCGGCACGGCCAGCAAGAGCCGGCTCGGGCCTTGGGCGCGGACGGCGCGGAGCGCGGCGCGGGCCGTTCCGCCGGTGGCGAGGCCGTCGTCGACGACGATCGCGGTGCGCCCCCTCACGTCGAGCGGGGGCCGTCCGTCGCGGTAGCGCTCCACGCGGCCTTGCACTTCGGCACTCGCCCGTGCGCTCGCGGCGTCCAACTCGTCCGCGCTCATCAGCATGCGGTGAACGGCCTCCCGGTCCAGCACTCGGATGTTGCCCTCCGCGACCGCGCCGATGCCAAGCTCGGGATTGCCAGGAGCGCCGATCTTGCGGACCACGAAGACGTCGAGTGGCGCACGCAATGCCTGCGCGACCTCGTATGCCACCGGCACCCCTCCGCGCGCCAAACCGAACACCACCGGATCCTCGATATTGAGCGAACGCAGACGCGCACCCAACACGCGACCGGCCGCCCGACGATCGACGAACCTCCGGGTGGCCGTGTCCAGCGTCAGGGTCATATCTCGCCACTAACCTACGTCCTGCTTCGTGGCTCGCCATCCGCGGAAACCCGCGCGGTGCGCGGACTCAACCGAGACTCGCTTACGCAGCTTGCGCGCGGTTCGCGCGGCTCTTGCGCCCTCGGATCTCGTAATACAGGTGAAGGTTGAACGCACGGACCGCCGATGCGGCCAGCGGCAACTGCTCGTCCGTTAGCCGCTCGCGGGCCAGGCAGGCCGCCATCCGCGCCCGATAGCTGTCCGCGCGCCGCGGCCTCAGCGAGGCTGACCAACCCAGGATCTCGTGCGCCCGGTGGATATCCGCCGGGGTCAGATCCGCGCCGGCGTGCAACCGATCGCGCGCGGCACGCCACGTCGGCTGCGCCTCGGTACTGGCGGCGGGCACGTAATGACCCGAGTGCGTAGCCGCGACCGCGTGCGCCAGGTAGGTGGCCGTGTCGATCGAAGTGTCTGAAGAGGAAGACTCGTCGGTGAGCATGACCTCACCGTAGCGGCGGGCGGCTGCTTTACGCACCGGGCCGCGTCACGGTCGTCCACTGTGGCAAAGCACGGATGCCCTCTCGCCCGTGTGGGTGCAGACTCACATCAGGCTGAGCCCCGAGGGGAGTGCACCAATGTGGCGTAGAGCGTGTCCATGGTCGACGGGAGTCCTCGCGATTGCCCTGATCCTTGTCGCCTGGCGTCTCAAGACCGTCGAGACAGAGCTTGACCTGATCCGGGATGAGCTGCCCAGCGTTCGGACGCCCGGTCCAGCGCCCGGCGCAACGGGGCCATCCCCGGCGGCCGATGGGGCTTTGGCCGCCGAACCCGCAGTGGCGCCAGTGGCCGCCGGCGAGGCGCCGGACATGGCCGCCGAATGGGAGCAGGCCGTACCGCCGATGGACAGCTGAGCGGATCAGCCGCCGCTCAACCCGACGCGAGTCCAGCGGTGCCGCCGGCGCCGTTGCGCAGGCGGGACACACGTAGACGCGGAGCCTCAGATCATCCGTGACTGCTACTGACTACGGCGTGTGGTTTTCGACGATGTGGGGTGCCTGCACTCGGGCTACGGTCGTGGTGGGCAACGCAGAAAAGGAGATGCGCCATGGCTTCAAAGGACGTCTCAAACACCCCGACGACGACCCGGGCCCAGGCGATTGTCGAGTTTCTCCGGGGCGAGGGCGTGGATTATGAGCTGATCGAGCACGAGCCCACGATGAGTGCTGCGGGCGAGGCCCGCACCATGCACCAGTCTCCGGACCAGGTCGCCAAGACGATTGTCCTCCATGACGGCAGCGTGTACGTGATCGCGGCGATTCCCGCCTCCGAGCGGCTCGATTTACACAAGCTCCGCCACGTGCTCGGCGCCACACGTCGGCTGCAGTTCGCCAGCGAGAGTGAGATCGCTCGCGACTTTCCGAGCTTAGAGGTCGGCGCGGTGCCGCCGTTCGGCCCGATGGTGCCAGCGGCCGAGGTGATCGACAGCGCGCTGCTCAAGCCGCCGCGGATCCTCTGCCCCGCCGGCGATCACCGGCACTCGGTGCTGGTCGATCCCCTGGACGTGATGCGGATCACGGGCGCGACCACCGCCTCCATCTGCCAGGACTAGGTCTGGCAGCCGCACGCCCGGGCGCCGGGTAACCGAGACCGACGGGCCCTACTCGTACTGAAGCGCCCGCAGCGGGTCGAGCTTGGCGGCGCGCCGCGCCGGGGCCCTACCTGCAAACCGTCCGGCGAACAGAGCCATCACGAGCAGGATGGCGAGCGTCGAGACTGGAAGCGTGAATGTGAGATTCCAGGTCGAGAGCGCGACGGTTGCCAGTGCGGCGAGAGCGACGCCGACGGCGACGCCGATCACGGCACCGATCAGCGCGGTGATCTGGCTCTCGATCCTGATCATGCGTGAGACCTGACGGCGGGTCATGCCCATCGCGCGGAGCGCACCGATCTCTCGAGTTCGTTCGACGATCGAGAGCGCGAGCGTGTTGACGACCCCGAACAGGCCCACGAAGACGGAGAGCGCGAGCAGGACATAGAAGAGCTCGAGCAGAGTGTTGATCCCGGCCTCCTGAGTCTTGGTGAAGGCGGCGAGAGTCTGCACCTGCGCGTTGGGGTAGCCCACGAGCAGGTGCTTGAGCGCCCGCTCGGCGGCGGGGCTTGCGCCGCCCACCGTGTCCACGAGAACGCCGGTGTCGGACGGTTGGCTGAAGCTCCGGTCGAACAGCGCCGTGCTGATCGTCATTGCTCCCGGCAGCTCGACGACCACCGGCGGGTTCTGGATCCCCACGACGGTCAGCTCGAGCGGGACACCGGACTCCGTCTGCAGTCGGAACCGGCTGCCGATCGCCAGCCCATGGGCGGACGCGAACTGCTTGGTGACGAGCGCGCCGGACAGACCGAGCCGCGCGAGGTCGGCCGGGCCTGACCCGGGGGCCCAGGTGAAGTTGTAGAAGTGCACGACGTTCGCGGGGTCGACGCCGGTGATCTGCTCGGTCTTGCCGAACGCGCTCACCTGACCGGCGCGAACTGCCGTGGCCGAGACGCCGGGAGCGGTAGCCAGCATCTGCCCGACCGAGGGCGGCAGCGTGCCGGCGGCACCGCTCGCGCTCACCACGTAGTCGGCATGGATCTGCTGGTTGATCTCGGTGTGAACGGCGCCCCGGAGCTCGGCGCCGAGCACGGCGACGAACGCAACCAGCGCCACCCCAACCGCCAGTGCGCCGGCGGTGACGGCGGTGCGTGCCGTATTGCGAGTGGTGTTCTCGCGGGCCAGCATGCCGGTGGCGCCCGCCCAGCGCTCGAACGGCCGCCCAATCGCCGCGGCCAACGGCGCCACGAGCCACCGCGACACAAATGCCAGCCCGGCGAACAGCAGTGCCGCGCCGGCGGCCAGCGCCAGCAACCGCGTGCCAGTCGACAGTCCCCCTACGAACAGGCCGAGCGCGAGGATGGCGAAGCCGGCGATGCTCACCGTGACGAGCAGGGGTACGCGCACGCGCGCAAGCGGCCCCGGCGGCAGGATGGCGCCCTCGCGCACCGCGGCGATTGGGGCCACGCGCGTGGCACGCAGAGCCGGAGCCAGGCTGGCGAGCAGGGTTACCACGATCCCGGCGGCGAGGCTGACGATCACCGTTCGCGCGGCGAACACCGTGCCAGCACTCGGCAGCTTCGCGCCGATGGCCGTGAACATCGCTTCGAGGCCCCTCGCGAGGCCAAGGCCGGCCACCAGCCCGACTAGCGAGGCGAGGACTCCGATCACCAGCGCCTCGAGCAGCACCGAGCCGAGCACCTGTCGGCGCGATGCTCCCAGCGTGCGCAGCGTCGCGAGCTCGCGCGTTCGCTGTGCGACCGTGACAGACAAGGTGTTGAAGATCACGAACGATCCGACGAACAGCGCGATCCCCGCGAACGCGAGGAGTACGTCGCGGATCGGTGCGAATGCCTGATCAACGCTGTTCGTCTGCGTCTGGACCTCCTGAGCGCCGGTCTTTTCCTGCGCGTTCGCCGGGAGAAGCGGAGCGATTGCGCGCATCAGCTGTGCGGTGCTCACACCGGGACGAGACGAGACGTAGATCTGGTCATAGACGCCCTGCTTGTCGAATAGGCGTTGCGCGACCGGCAGGTCGAACACCAGCAGCTGGATCGGGCCAAGCGATCCCTCCCCGCCGAAGCGCACGATCCCGACCACGTGGAAGAACTCGAGCGGCTGGCGCGTGACGACTCCCACGGTGGACCCGATCGCGAGGTGTTTCGCACTCGCGGTCTGCGTGTCAATCGCGATCTCGCCCGAACCGCTGGGTCGGTGCCCTGCCACGACCTGAATGACACTGAACGGAGTGGGATGACTCGGGACGCCGAACGCCAACGGCGTGCCGGGCCCCGTCGGTGCGCCGCCCTCAGCGTTCCGGAGCTCGGCGCGGTCGTCGATGTACCCCTGAGCGTTCTGTACTTCCGGCAATCCGCGGATCCGCGTCAGCACGGATGCGGGCACCGACGGAGCCCTCACGCCGGTTCCGGAGATCGGGCTCTTGCCGAGCACCACGACCTGCGCCTTCGAGTAGGCGGTGGCAAACAGGTTGTCGAACGCGTGAAGCGTGGTGTCCATCAGCACGTAGGTGCCGCTGATCATGGCCACGCCGAGCACAATCGCGATCGCGGTCATCGCCGCCCTCAGTCTGCGCATCCGCAAGCCCCCGAGGACGACGGCAGTCATCCCTCGAGCGCGTCGATCGCGCTCCTCACCTCGCCGCTCGAGACTTGGCCGAGTTCGCGGACGACCAAGCCGTCCGCGAGCAACAGAATGCGATCGGCGACCGTCGAGACGCGTGGCTCGTGGGTGACGGTCAGGATCGTCTGCCCGTAGGACGCGACGCAGGAGCGTAGGAGCTCGAGAATCCCATGACCCGACTTCGAGTCGAGGTTGCCCGTGGGCTCGTCGGCGAACACAATCGAGGGCCGCGTGATCAGCGCCCGCGCGATGGCCACCCTCTGCTGCTGGCCACCCGACAGCTCGGCGGGCCGATGGCCGCGTCGATCGGCCAGCCCAACGGTCTCGATGACCTCGTCGATCCAGGCTTGGTCGAGCGGGCGGCCAGCGAGCTTCAGCGGGAGAACCACGTTCCGCTCGGCGTCGAGCATCGGCAGCAGGTTGAAGAACTGGAACACGAAGCCGACCTTTTCGCGGCGCAGCAGCGTCAGCTGCTGGTCGTCCATCTCGGACAGCGACACCCCATCGACAAACGCCTCGCCCGAAGTGGGTCGGTCCAGGCCGGCCAGTATGTGCAGCAGCGTCGACTTCCCGGATCCCGACGGTCCCATCACCGCCACGAGCGCTCCCGGTGCCACGGACAACGACACCCCGCGGAGCGCATCCACTGCCGTAACGCCCTCGCCGTACCGCCGAATCACGTCGACCGCTGAGACGGCCGGCGCGCGCATCACTTCCGGAGCGGCACGGATTTCGGCGAGGTCTCGCATCGTCACCAACCGGATCGTCGCCTGACCCTGCGCTCGCGCCATCCGTGATCCCAGGCGCATATCGGACACACACCCACGCCGCGCCGGTGCGTAGACGCCCGTAGTCACTCACGCATCGACTACTGATGAGAGACGCTCCCGCGCCTGCAAACGTGCGATCACTGCAGAAAGGAAGCTGATTCATGGCCAATCGCGCGGTCGTGATGATCCTGGTGGCATTCGGGGTCGTGGTAGCGGGAATCGGAGCGCTGAACGTGGCCGAGTCCGAACACGCGCCGCGGACGCCGATCAGCCAAGCCGCTCCCCGCGCCGGCGCCCGGCCAACCGCTCCGTCGCAAGCGGAAGTGACGATCGCCGCGGGAGCGCGTCCGATACGCGTTCCGGATTCCTTCCTAGGTCTCTCGACCGAGTACTGGGCCGTGCCCGGGTGGGATCGGGAACGCGCGGTTCTCGATCGGGTCCTTTCTCTGCTCCATGTACCGGGAGACGGACCTCTGGTCCTGCGGATCGGCGGCGACTCGGCGAACGAAGCGCTGTGGGAGTCCGAGGCGGATGAGTTTCCGGAGTGGGTCGTCGAGCTGACTCCAAGCTGGTTGGAACAGACGAGCGCGCTGGTCCGGCATGCCGGGGTGCGCCTGATCCTCGATATGAACGTCATCACCGCCTCGCCCGAGATCAGCGCCCAGTGGGCGGGCGCCGCCGAGGCCACGCTCCCGCATGGAAGCATCGCGGGCTTCGAGATCGGCAACGAGCCCGACCTCTACGACCGCAGCTACTGGATCAAGGTCGTCGCGCAGACGATCGCCGCCTCGCAGCTGCTCCCCGCTTCGCTCTCACCGTCGGCCTATGCCGCGGACTTCGCGCAGTACGCCGGCGCGGTGGCCGCCGTCGCGGCCGGCGTTCCACTGCTCGGCCCCGCGGTGGCATCTCCCGTCCGAGGCCCCCGCTGGATCTCCGCCCTGGTCGCGAATCCTCACCCGGGCTTACGAGCGGTTACCGCCCACCAATATCCGTACTCCGCGTGCGCGCGAGCGGGATCCTCGCGCTACCCGACGATCGCGCGGTTGCTCGGGGAGCCTGCCACCGCCGGCATGGCCAGGGCGCTCGAGCCTGGCGTCCGGCTCGCCGCGCAAGCGGGGCTGCCGTTCCGCGTGACTGAATTGAACTCAGTCACTTGCGGAGGCCGCCCAGGGGTGAGTGACACTTTCGCCACCGCGCTGTGGGCGCCGGACGCCTTGTTCGAGCTGCTCCGGGCAGGTGTCGGCGCGGTCAACGTGCACGTTCGCCCCAGCACGACCAACGCCGCATTCTCGCTCACGAGCAACGGCCTGTCGGCGAACCCGCTCCTCTACGGCCTGCTCCTGTTCGCCAGAACGGTCGGTCATGACTCCGTGCTCGTGCCGCTGCGCGTCGTCGCCGGTCGTGGCCTTGCGCTGAAGGCGTGGGCGGTGCGGTTGCGGTCGGGCGGGCTGCACGTGTTACTGATCAACAAGGGGAGCCGGGCGACCACGGTCATCGTGCATCTCGCCGGTCTCGGGGCCGGCCACGTCTACCGGTTGCGCGCGCCGACAGTGAGCTCACGGTGGGGAGTGACGCTCGGCGGTCGGCGTCTGAGCGTCGCGGGGCGCTGGTTAGGGACTGCGGCGAGCGAGGTGTTTAGCGGCTCCGCCGGCGGCGACACGGTGACGGTTCCGCCCTTCAGCGCCGCGCTTTTGGAGACGTCGCCGCCGCCGGGTCGGTGAGCGCGACTATCTGCACGTCGATCCCGGGCAGGGCGTCCATCAATTCGAGCGGGAGGCGCCGGTGCGCGACCTGGCCCAGGTGCGTCCGTCGTATCGGCCGGCCGATGACCAGGTAGGTGGCGCCGCGCTCGTGCGCTACCTGCGCCGCGGTGACCACGAGGTTCTTGCCCGGGCGGACCACGAGGGTGCCACCGAGCGTGCCGACCAGCCGGGTGAGCGCCGCGACATCCTCGCCGCTCGCCGTGAGGCTGTCGTCAGTCTGAACCCAAAGGACATCGAACGGAGCGTGGAGACGCTCCGCGGTGCGGAACGCGTGGTAGACGGTCGGGCGCATCCATGGGTCCGGAGTGGTCAGCGCCAGCACCCGTGCGGGAGCCTCGGCTGGACGGTGCGTCGCCAGCAGGACCGGACGCGGGCCGGGACCGGCCGTGGTCGTGCCCGCCTGCTCGCCGCCGCGGATCGGCTCGGCTTCCTGGGCGACCTCGAGCAACGAGATCTCGCGCAGCGTCGCGAGGGTCTCGGGTCGGAAGAAAGCATGCTCTGCGACCTCGGCCGACCGACCGACGTACACTTTCCCAGCCTTCAGTCGCTCGATCAGCAGCGCGGGCGTGACATCCACGAGCACCACATCGTCCGCGTCGTGCACGACCCGGTCGGGCAGCGTCTCCCTCACCGGGATCCCCGTGTAGCTGCCGATCTGTCCGGCAAGCGACTCGACGTGCTGTACGTTGACAGTCGAGTACACGTCGATCCCCGCACCCAGGACCTGGTCGACGTCCTGGTGCCGTTTCGAGTTTTCGCAGCCCGGGACGTTGGTGTGGGCCAGCTCATCGATCAGGCACAGGTCCGGCCGACGCCGCAGGATCCTCGGGAGGTCCATCTCCTCTAGCACCGCCCCGCGGTACTCCACACGCCGCCGCGGGACCGTCTCCAATCCCTCCGCCTGCGACAACGTCTCGGCGCGGCCGTGGGACTCGAGGTAGCCGATCACCACGTCTCGGCCGCGGTCCTCCTCTTCGTGTGCCTCCTCCAGCATCTGGTAGGTCTTGCCGACGCCCGGGGCCATACCCAGGAAGATCTTGTGCGCACCGCGTGCCGCCATGACGTCACGATGACATGCTCGGCGCTCCCGTAACGGCTCAGCGATCGCGGCGGCATGAACGTCGGGCTAAACCCGCCCGACGATGTCGAGTCAGTTCCGTACTTTTCCACATCCGAGTGCCGTACTGAGCGGGCCGGCACATCGGTGAACGCGGGATGCCGCCGGGGCTGCGCGGACGTAGCTTGACGGTATGCCGTACGCGAACCTCGCACCAGCGCCGAATGGGCGTGGAGCAGAGTCACCGATCAGAGTGGTGCTTGCCGATGACCGTCATTTGGTACGCCGCAATATGCGCCTGCTGCTAGAGAGGGAAAACGACGTCGCCGTGATCGCGGAGGCGGGGGATCTGTCCACCGCGATCCGCCACCTCAACGGGCACCAGCCGCACGTGCTGGTGCTCGATCTGCAGCTACCCGACGCGTCCAACATCGACGCGATCCGGCGGATCCGAGCGCAGTCGCCCGAGACCGAGATCGTCGTGACCACGACGGAAGACGACCCGGCGTGGGCGCAGGCGATACTCGACGCCGGCGTCGTGGGGTACGTGCTCAAGGAAGACGCCGCAGCCACGCTCCTGACCGCGGTTCGGTCCGCGGCGGGCGGCGAAGGGTTTGTCAGCGCTCGGGTGGCAGCGCGGCTTGACGCCTTGCGAAGGTCGGTCGAGGACGACGGTCTCAGCCCGCGAGAGACCGACGTGCTCCGGCTGATCGCACTGGGATTCACCAGCGCCGAGATCTCGGAGAAGCTCCATCTGTCAAGGCGCACGGTCGAGTCGCACCGACGGCGCATCCACCGCAAGCTGGGGCTGCTGCGCCGCCACGAGCTGGTCGACTATGCGCTGAGCCGCGGCCTCGTGGGCTGTTGAAGCGGCCAGGCCGGTGGTCTTGCGCCGTTGCGCTTTGCCGCTACGCGGTCGCGGAATCATTCCGATGCGTTCCATCGTTTCCGGATCGCTGTGGTACTCGTGAGCAGCGGCAATCAAGCCGTGCTCGATCCGGTGCAGCGCACACACTGGTCCGATCGGCTCGTCCTCGGCCAGCATCAGCACGCCGCTCGCGAACACCGTGCCCTCGTCCACCTCGCGCGCCGCGTCGAGAACGACTCGGTACCGGTGGTTTCCGTCCTGCACCCTGCCGAGCCATTCCCGCACGCCGTCGTGGCCGCGGTAGCTTGCGGCGAAGCCGGGCAGAGCCAGCGGATGCAGATTGACATCCGGGGAGACGCACGCGAGTAGCCGATCGATGTCTCTCCGATTGAATGCCTCGACCCAGCGCATCACCATCGTGGTTGAGAGTTCCGCGGCCGGCGTCGACAACGTCACGCCCATCGCCTCGGAGCCCGATGACTCGATCTTCGGCATCTGAGATTGGCGGAGCGAACAGACCTACGAAGCCGTCAGGGACCGCTTCGCCTCATGTTTGAAACTAACGTAGGAGCGCGGTCACCTCAATACTTCGCCCGACGGAAAACTACTCATCCGCGCGCGTGCGTCCCGTCGCGGCCCGCGATGGCAACACGGCCAGCGCGAGCAAGACGCCACCGAGCACCACGCCGGCGGCGACCTCGAGCGCCAGGCTCATCCCGCTGATGAACGCCGCGCGCGCAGCGATCGCGATGCCGGCGCCGAGCAGCCGACCGACGTGGGTGGCGATCTGGAGGCCGGCCCCGAGCGATCCCAAGGCAGTCTGCTGGACCGTGCGAGGGAGCGCATGGATCGCGGCGCTGGAGCCGAGCTGGTGCTGATAGCGGGTCGCCATGATGCTGCCGAGGATCGCGACCCCGAGGGCGCCGCCGATGTTGAGGAACGTGCCGTTGGTGGCCGATCCAACCCCGGCGTGTTCGAGCGGCAACGTCCCCATCAGTGAGCCAGTGGCTGCCGGCATCACCAGCCCCGCACCGACCCCGATCATGATCGCTCCGATTACCACGCCGGAATACGTGGTCGTCACCGTTGCGCCCGAGATCTGCCACAGGCCGCCGGCCACGATGGCGAGCCCCAGCGCGACCGTCAGCTTTGTGCCCAGGCGCGGAACCACCACCGCCGAAAGCGGAGCGACGACTACGATCGCGCCCGCTGCCGGGAGCATGCGGATCCCGGCCTGAAGCGCGCTATAGCCGAGTTGGAACTGCAGGAACTGGGTCAGCACGAACAGCATGCCCATCAGGGCAAACGTCATCGTCGCCGTGCTCATCACCGCCCCGGAGAACCCCGCCTGCCGGAAGAACCGCAGCCTGAGCATCGGATGCGAGGTGTGAGACTCCCAGACGACGAAGCCCGCAAGAGTGACGATGCCGCCGACGCCGGCGCCGAGCACCTCAGTGGAAGTCCACCCGTGCACCGGAGCCTCGATTACGGCCCACAGCACGAGTCCGATGCCGACGATCGAGAGCAGCGAGCCAACGAGGTCGACGCGCTGAGCGTGCTCGTTGCGCGAGTTGGGGACGAACGGTACCCCGGCGGCTAAGCCGAGGAGCGCGATCGGGACGTTGATCAGAAACACCGAACCCCACGCGAAGCGCGCCAGCAGGAGGCCGCCGACGATCGGGCCGAGAGCGACGCCGGCACCCGTCGTCCCGGCCCAGATACCGAGCGCCCGCTGCCGTTCGCCACGATCGGTGAAGGTGTTCGTGATGATCGCGAGCGTCGCCGGCATGATCAGCGTCGCGCCGAGGCCCATGCTCGCGCGGGCTGCGATCAGCATCCCGGAGGAATTCGACAACGCCGCCAATGTCGAACACGCGGCGAACACGGCCAGCCCGATCAGGAACGTCCACTTGCGCCCGACGCGGTCGGCAACGCTCCCGGACACCAGCATCAGGCCACCGAACACCAGCACGTAAGCGTCGACGATCCATTGCAGCTCGCTGTCGCTGGCGTGGAGGTCGCGCACCAGCGTCGGGAGCGCCACGTTCAGCACGGTATTGTCGAGCGAGACGATCAGGAGCGGCACGCAAAGCACCGCAAGCGTCAGCCATCGGTTCACGCTCCGGGGTGGCCGCGATGCACCGCCACGGCGCGATGCATGTGCTTGCCGGCGACAGTAACGCCGGCGACGCGACCCGTGGAGCGAAACATCATCACCACGTCTGTCCCGGATTGGTGCCATCACGGTCAGGGCGCTAGTGACACGGGCCGTTCGGCTCCGAGCTCGGCGGCGATGCTCGACGCCCACGCATGGATTTCTCGCCAATCCCGCCGGTCTCGGTACCCGGGCGCGGTCCGCTCGACTAGCAATCGCTCGAGTCGGTTCTTGGGATCCGTGAGCACGCGCCCCCCGAACACCATGTGTTCCCGCACGCCGAGGTGCTCCAACCTCTCAACGATGCTCGCCGGTTCGATCGACGCGGGGTCTTGTGCTGCACCGACCTCGCCGACCGGTCCCGAGCTGAACGCCCAGAACGGGCGTACGGACAGGTCGTCGGCATAGCGGCGCAGAAAATGCCTGGCATCACCGGGCCAGCGCCCAACATAGACTGCGCTGCCGAGCACCACAGCGTCATAGGGCTCGATCGTGTGCACGTCGCGGGCTGACAGGCACTCGACGCTCAGGCCGCACTCACGAAGCTTGTCGGCGATCGCCCTAGCGATCTCGGCCGTCGAGCCCCTTTTCGATGCATAGGCGACGAGCACGTTCTTCACGTCGTGGTGGGCAAGGAGTCGGCGGGCTCGCACGCTTCGACCGAGCTCCCGTAGTTCCGGCTCGGTGAGGTTCCGCCGACGGGACCCGGTCACCGCGGTGACCATCGTGGGCATGGGAGCGAGATCGAAGATGGCGGCCGCGGCCTCGGCGACCGTCTCGAAGGCGCGTGCACGTATTCCCGGCGCAGCGACGACGTAGTAGCTCGGAGGCACCAGCGTAGTGCTCATCGGTACACCTTGACCTTGTCACGCACAGTCACTGTTACCTCGCTTCGTCGAGACGACATACGACGCCGCGATCGTCCCCTCCGCGGTGGCCCCGCGCCATCCGCACGTTCCCGCAATTCGGTTCGCCACTCGCCACCGAGAGTCGAGGGGTTCTACTGATCGCGCTGCGGCCGGATACCGATGACGTTGGTCGACGCCGGGAGTACGGTCGTTGTATCCGGGGGAACTGGCAAGTCCATCGAATGAAAGGAGGACGTTATGCCAGCTACCAAGAAACTCACGCCTCGGACCGCAGCCGCGCATGCTCAGGCCGAGGACGACGCGCGCAGGCTCGACCACATCAGCGCTTCGCTCGAGGCGGCCCAGAAGGACCTTGCCGCGATCGGCGGAAGCCTCGGCACCGCGCTGCACGATCTGCGCCGTGACCTGAACAGACTGTTGCGGGACGCGCGTCGCGACGTGCTGAAGATGCATCGAGCGGTGTACCGCGATCTCGAGCGTCTGCAACAAGACCTGACGACCGCGGCGACCGCGAAGCCGCCGGCCTCCCGTCACGCACATGCTCCGTCGCGCACCTCGCCGAAGCCCGTGAGACAGCACACGGTTGCGGGCGCGCACTGAAACTCACGCGTGACGCCGATTACCACTCCGCGCTGCAGTCACTGATGACTAGCAGCGCGGAGGGCGTGTGATCAACAGGAACATCAGGGTTTGTCCACAGGACAAACGACGGCTAGCCCCGGATGACGGCGGGTCCGTGCTCTTGGGAGAGTGGGATTGCGTTTGATTGCCACCGGAGGAACGCATGTCCGTATCAGCCCCAGCAAGTCGCGAAGGCAACTCGGCAATCCAACGTGCCTTCGGGGCGATGAACGCGCCCGCGCCCAGCAAGGGCAGCGTTCAGGCCGCGAAATCCGGGATCGGCTACTACGGCGGGCTCGATGGCATCCGAGCGCTCGCGATTGTCGCCGTCCTCCTCTACCACGGTGGTGTGGTGTGGGCCGGCGGCGGGTTCCTGGGGGTCGAGGCGTTCTTCGTGCTGTCGGGATTTCTGATCACGTCCCTGCTGATCGCCGAGTGGCGCCGTTCCACGACGATCGCGCTCCGTTCCTTCTGGGCCAGGCGCGCGCGGCGACTCCTCCCCGCGCTGTTCTGCATGGTGGCGGTCGTCGGTTTCTACGAGGTGCTCGCCTCAAACGCCGATGCGGTGCCTGGCCTCAAAGGTGACGGAATCGCGACCCTCTTCTATTACGGCAACTGGCACCAGATCGCGACCCAGTCCAACTACTTCGCCGCGACCGGGCCGGTGTCGCCGCTCCAGCACACGTGGTCGCTGGCGATCGAGGAGCAGTTCTACATCCTGTGGCCGACGTCGCTGCTGGCCGCGATCTGGCTCACGCGCCGGGCGCTGCGCCGCCGTAGGCCAACCGACCGCCGCGTGCTCGGGACGTTGCTGGCGATCAGCGTGATCCTTGCCTTCGCGTCGGCGGCCGACGTGATGATCATGTTCAGAGGTGGCGCCGGGGTGAACCGGGTGTACTACGGGACCGACACGAGGGCCGTCAGCCTGCTAGCCGGCGCGTCCCTGGCGTTCGCGCTAGCGATTTTCCGGCCGGCCGACTCCACGCGCCCGACAGTCGAGACCGCGAAGCGTTGGGGCGTGCTCGGTTTGGCCGCGGTGCTCGCGCTGGGTGCGGTGCTGGCCATGATGCACTATGCCGACGGCGCCTCGGCGTGGCTATATCCCTACGGGATGGTGGGCCTCGACCTCGCGGTTGCGGTCATCATCGCCGCGGTCGTGCTCCGCCCTTCGTCCGCGGCCGGACGGATCTTCTCCGTCGCCCCCGCGCGCGGTTTAGGGCAGATCTCCTACGGGGTGTACCTGTGGCACTTTCCATTGTTCCTGTGGCTCACGGCCGCCGCGACCGGGGTGAGTGGCGCGCCTCTGCTCGGCCTCCGACTTGCCGTGACGCTGCTGGTCAGCATGATCTCGTTCGTGCTGATCGAGCAGCCGGTGCGCCGGCGAAAGCTGCCGAACTGGCTCGTCGCGGCGCTGGCACCTGCTGCGCTAGGCGGGGCATGCGCTGCGTTGTTCGTCGCCGCGGCAGCGGCCGCGCCGCCACTGGCGTCCGCTCCCCTCCCCAAGCCACCACCGCGCCTCGAGGGGACACAGGTGTGCAATGTCCTCCTCAGCGACACGGGGCAGTATGGGCTCTCCCCGCCGTCGCCGGCCGTCGCTGCGGTCCAGCAACCGAAGTGGCTGGCCGCTCACGCCTTGAGCTGGGACTCGCACAGCCGCGTCACGTTCCACACCTGCCCGCCGAAGAAAGTGCTGCTGATCGGCGACTCGCTGGCGTTCTCGCTCGGCCTCGGACAGATGATCGAGGAGCACCATTACGGGGTCGAGGTCGCGAACGCCGCGATTCTCGGTTGCGCCTTCCACACCGCGGGCGAGATCAACGTGTCGGGCACGTGGGAGTCCTTGCCGAAGGCATGCCCGAATGCGCTCGCCCAGTGGGAGCATGTTGAGCGGGCGTTCAAGCCGCAGGCCGTGATCGTCGAGCTCGGGTACCGGGACGAGTTCGACTGGCGCGTGAACGACAAGGCGGTGCACATCGGCCAGCCCGCGTTCGACGCCGGGGTCGAGTCCGAGATCGAGCGGTACGTCCAAGTCCTGCGGAACGGCGGCCAGACCCCGATCCTGTTCCTGTCGGTCCCGTACGCAAACCCACGCCCGGACCCGAACGGCTCGCCCTCACCGGCAGCATCCCCAGCCCGCCATGCGCTGATCAACTCGCTGCTTCGGACCGCCGCCAGTCAGAACCCGTCCCGCGTGCGCGTCCTCAACATCGACAAGGTGGTCTCACCGGGAAGCCGCTACCAGCGCGACGTGAACGGAAAGCTCTGCCGGTTCGACGGCATTCACTTTGCGATCTACTGCAGTGAACTGGTCGCACCCGACGTCCTGAGCACCATCCGCGCGATGATCTCCACGCCGGCACCGTCGGCGCCCGGGCTCCGCCGATGATCCGGGCAGGATCCCTCGTCGCGCTGACGATCGCAATCGCCTCGCTCAGCCCATCCGCCGCAGCGGCGCTGAGCACCAGCCAGCTCACCACCGATCTCGCTGCCGGCGCCCAGATCACGCACGTACCCGCAGACCTCGAGCCGCCGCTCGCGGTCGCCGCGCGAGCCGAGCCGATCATCGTCAAGAACGGCTGCCACCTATCGCGCACCGGGCTGCGGAGCAAGCCATGCGCGTACGGCGACACGACCTCCACCACCACCGTCGTGCTGTTCGGAGACTCGCACGCCGCTTACTGGTTCCCGGCGCTGGATCAGATCAGCCGCCGGCAACACTGGCGGCTGATCGACCTGACCAAGGACGGATGCCCAGCCGCCGAGGTCAACATCGCAGCCTGGTTCAGGCACGGCGGCCCCTACCCCGAGTGCACCGACTGGCGCAACACCGCGATGGCACAGATCGCCGCGCTGCACCCCGCGCTCGTGATCGCCACCGAAGCCAGATATCTAGAAGTACCCGAAGCCAGGCCGCTCGCGGGAGTGCGCACCGGTCACGGGAGTACGTGGCTGGACGGACTGGCCGCGACCTTCACGTTCCTCAATCACCACGCCGTGCATGTCGTGTTCATCTCCGACGTACCCACCCCCGGCCAGCCGCCCCCAGACTGCATCGCCATGCACCGGTCCGATGTGGAGACATGCGATACCGAGCTGAATATCGCCACCCGCCTGCCGGACGTGAAGGAGGAAGAGCGAGCGCTCGCCGAACACGAGCACGTCGATTGGGTCGACCCAACCTCCTGGTTCTGTACCGCCACGACGTGCCCGGCGATCGTCGGGAACCTGCTCGTGTACCGGAACATCGGGCACATGGAACCGGCGTGGTCGCGCTTCATCTCGCCCGTCCTCGGCGACACGATCATCCCGGCGCTGTCGCACCGGTCTGGTCCGTGACCTGCGTAGTTGCCCACCTCGGTCGTCGTGCGATTACCGATGTCCCGGAGTTGTGAGCTATGAGAGTCTGCTCTCAAGATGTCCGCGCCCGTTATCGCCGTGATCGTCCTTGCCGTCGTCGCGGTCGGTTTGTTTGTGTCCGCGATCCGAATCGTGCGCGAGTACGAGCGCGTGGTCGTGTTCCGTCTGGGCCACCTGCGTGGGGCGCGCGGCCCCGGCCTGGTCCTGATCATGCCGCTGATCGAGCGGACTCGCCGCGTCAACCTCCAGGTCGACACGGCGGACATCCCGCCGCAGGACCTGATCACCAAGGACAACGTCACGGTCAGGGTCGAGGCCGCGGTGTTCTTCCGCGTGGTCGATCCGGTGAAGGCCGTGGTGCAGATCCGCGACTACCAGCACGGGGTCATGCGGATCGCTCAGACCACGCTCCGCACGACGCTCGGGCAACACGACCTCGACGAGCTGCTCGCCAACCAGGCGAGGATCAACGACCTCCTCAAGCAGATCATCGACTCCGGCACCGAGGCCTGGGGAATCAACGTGGTCAAGGTCGAGACCAAGGACGTGGATTTGCCCGAGTCGATGAAGCGGGCGATGGCCAGGCAGGCCGAGGCCGAACGCGAGCGTCGCGCGAAGGTGATCGCCGCGGAGGGCGAGTTTCAGGCAGCTGAGCGGTTGTCTCAGGCGGCCGGCGTCATATCTCGCGAGCACGGTGCCCTGACGCTTCGCACGCTGCAAACGCTCGCCGAAGTCGCGAGCGAGCACAACTCGACGCTGGTGCTCCCGATCCCAATCGAGATCTTCGACACCTTGCGCGCGAACGTCGCAAACGGCCGGCCGCCCGTTCAAGGGGTCCAACTGGAAGACCTCGCCGAGACCGCCAGCCGGCAGTGATGGGCCCGCTCGCATTCGTCAACTGGCGTGCGCTGAACGCCCAGTTCCGTACGTTGATGTGGATCGCGGCGGCCGTGCTCGCGTGGGTCATCCTGATGCACCTCGCGTCGTCCCCGGCGGGCACAGCTCATCACACGATGACGCACCCGCCGCTGTACCGCGTCGGCGCAAGCTAGGCGCGCGAAAGGGCGCCGCTAGGCCGCGACTCCCTGGGCGAGGTTGTGGTGATGCGCGGCTTCGTGGAGCGCCTTCTCGGCGTCCTGGGTGGTGGCCGGCTTGAGGTCGAAGATGACCTGCCTGACGGTGCCGGTGAACGCGTAGGGGGCCCGGTCCTCATAGTCGAGGTCTACGACGAGGCCGTTGTCTCGGCCGATGTCCATGCCGGCGTAGGACGTGAACGCGATCGGCACTGTGTGCGGCATCCTGCCATCGCCAATCTGCTCGTCGTTGGCCCAGAGGGTGACGCTGCCACCCGTTCCCGGTTTCGTTTCGTCGGCTTCGAACAGCATCTTGACGGTGACCTGCCCGGTCGGGATCGCCTTGGTCGATGTCTGCCTGTACGACTCGACGCCGAGGTACGAATAGGTGTGATTGAGGCGCCGTTGCTTGTCGATCCACAGCGCGAAGCCGCCGATGAAGTCGGCGTTCGCAACGATCACGCCCTCGGCTCCGTCGGGCGGAATGTCGAGCTCCGCTTCGATCGCGTACGAGCGGCCGTAGATCCGCGGGATCATCCCGCGCTGGATGTTCTGGACGTCGCCCTTGAAGGTGAACCGCGTGACGGTGGGCAGCGGCGGCAGCAGTCCGTAGATGACGGCGAGGCCGCCCATCAGCGGGAGCACCCGGTTGCGCTCGGCCTCGGACCAGAACAGTTCCTGCAGCTCCTTGACCTTGTCGGGGTGCTCGGCGGCGATGTTGTGGGCCTGGGAGAAGTCGTCTGGGAGGTAGTACAGCTCCCATGGCGCGTCGCGGTCGGGATCCCAGCCCGAGCCCGGGCCGAACCGCTTGAGCGCCTCGGGCGAGAAGTCCCACGGCAGCCGGTCCGGGCGCGAGCTCGCCCACCAGCCGTCCTTGTAGATACCGCGATTGCCCGCGAACTCGAAGTACTGCACGGTGTGTCGCTCCTCCGCGCCAGGGTCATCGAGGGTGTAGGCAAAGCTGGTGCCGTCCATCGGCTCCTGCTCGATGCCGTCAACGGCCTTCGGCTCGGGGATGTCGATCATCTCCAGCACGGTCGGGGCGACGTCGATGCAGTGGGTGAACTGGCCGCGCAGGTCGCCGCCGGCGTTGATCCGGTTGCGCCACGCGACAACCATCGGGTTCCGGGTGCCGCCGAGATGGCTCGAGGTTTGCTTGCCGTACTGAAACGGCGTGTTGCCGGCATGGGCCCAGGCCGCGGCGTAGTGCGGGGCGGTGTGGTCACCGCCGAGCGCCTCGACGCCGCCGTAGCGGTCGATCAACTCGAGTTGCTTGTCGGCGTCGAGCACGAGCGTATTGAGGAAAGTCATTTCGTTGAACGAGCCCGTGTCCGTCCCCTCCATGCTCGCGCCGTTGTCCCCCCAGACGTAGAAGATCAGCGTGTTGTCCAGATCGCCCATCTCCTCGATCGCGTCGAGCAGCCGCCCGACGTTCCAATCGGCGTTCTCCGAAAAGCCCGCGAACACCTCCATCTGTCGCGCATAGAGTTTCCTCTGGGCATCGGTGATCGAGTCCCAGGCTGGGCACGCATCCGGGCGCGCGGTCAGCTCAGCGTCGTCCGGGACCACCCCGAGCTTCTTCTGACGCGCGAACACCTCCTCACGCAGCGCGTCCCACCCGTGGTCAAACTGCCCCTGGTACCTGTCCGCCCACTCCTTGGCCACGTGGTGAGGCGCGTGCGCGCACCCTGTCGAGTAGTACATCATCCACGGCTTCTCAGCATCCTGCGCGCGGACCGCGTGCAGCCACTCGATCGCCTTGTCGGTAAGGTCATCGGGGAAGTAGTACTGGCCCCCGTCCTCGCGCTCGGGCACTCCGAGCACCGAGTTGTCCTGGGTGATTATCGGGTCGTACTGACCCGCGGCCCCGCTCAGGAACCCCCACCAGTGGTCGAACCCCCACGCCCCGGGCCAATGATCGAACGGGCCGGCCGCCCCTTGGACATTGTCCGGGGTCAGATGCCACTTACCGAAACCGCCCGTCACATATCCGTTGTCGCTCAGGATCCGCGGCAACGCGGCACAGCTCTTGGGCTTGACCGCCGTGTAGCCCGGGAACGGACCCGGGTACTCGGCGATCGACCCGAACCCGACCCTGTGATGGTTTCGCCCGGTCAGCAGCGCTGCCCGTGTCGGCGAGCACAGCGCGGTCACGTGAAAGCGGTTGTAGGTGAGACCCATGTCCCGCACGCGCGTCATGTTCGGAGTCCGAATCGGGCCGCCGAACGTGTCCGGCTGACCGAATCCGGCATCGTCGATCAGGCAGATCAGCACATTCGGCGCGCCGTCCGGCGGCTTGGGCCCCGGCACGATCGTCCAGTCGCCCACCGACTCGTCAAGCGTGCGCCCGATCGCCCCGCCGAAGTTACGATCCGGGATCGGCAGCACCGTCCGATCCGGGCTGAACTTCCCCATCGCCTCGGCCAGCGACTCCTTCAGCGCGCTCACGCCCTGCTTGTCGCTCTGCACGACCGATCGCAGCAGCGCACGGCCAAGCGCCTGCTCGACACGCAACCGCTGCTCGTCGTCGAACACCACAATCACGCCCGCGGAGCCCGCGGGCAGACTCTCCCCGATCTTGTCGTGAATCTCGTTCTCGACCCGGTGACCAACGAACTTGCCGATCACCCCGCCGGCCGCCGCGCCCACCACCACCGAAGCGAGCATCGGAGGCGCGAACAGGCCAACAGCGAGCCCAACCCCGCCGCCCCACCCGGCGCCCTTACGACCGAGATGATCCCCGGTCTGACGCACCGAGACGTTCCCGGCCTCGTCGTGCGTGACCAGGATCACCCCTTCGATCTCGATCTCCTTGTCGTGGACGCGGGCGACGAGGGTTTCGAAGTCCTCCGTCGCGCTGTCGATGTCCTGGTATCCCGCGACCAGGACGTCCGTCGGTGTCTCACCCATCACTGTCTCCTTTTCAAATGTGCGCCGCCCTTCATGGGTCGCCCCACGGTGGCGATTCAAGCGGGCGTCCCCGCGCGCGCATCACCCGTTCGGTATGAGTCCGTCCACCGGGCGTCGGAGCTCGGCGGTTGTTTATCGATGTGGCTCCCAGCTGAAGAAGCGAACTGAGAGCAGGAGCCCGGCGATCCCCCACGCGGCGACGACGGCGACATCGCTCCAGTGAAACGGCGTCCCGAGGTACCCGGCTTGGAGGCCGACGGCGAAATGACGTACGGGGAAGACCCGCGCCACCCACTGGATCCAGTCGGGAGTGTTGTTTCCGAAAGGTATGAAGATGCCCGAGAGGAAGAGCAACGGGAGGATCGCGATGTTGACGATCGGCGCGGCCGCGTCGGCGTTGGGGATAGCTGCCGTGATCGCGAAGCCGAGCGCGCAGAACGCAGCAGACCCGACGAGAAGCATCACGAGGAACCGGAGCAGCGTGGCGCCCGACGGCACGTGCGCGCCGTACGCGATGTGACCGAACGCCGTCGTGATCACAACCAGCAGGAGCGCGACCAGCATCGCGTGGAGGATGCGGCTGGCGAAGTAGATCGCGTGCGGCAACGGCGTTCCGTCGATGCGCTTGAGGATCCCATCGTCACGACTGAACGTCGTGCTGATCGCCGTGTTGTTGAAGCAGGCCGTGATCACGCCGAACGCTGCCATCGTCGCGACGTAGTAGGTCGACTCCCTCGCTGCGAGCGCACCGATGTGGACGGTGCCGTTCCCCAGCAGCGCAGTGAAGATCACCAGGAACATCAGCGGGAACGCGAACGTGAAGAACGCCCGCGCCGGGTTCCGCCAGAAGGCCTTGTTCACATAGCGCGCCTGGCTCAGCGTCAGCGCCGCTGCACTCATAGCTCGCCGCCCCCTGTCAGCGCCAGATAGACGTCCTCGAGCGACGGCCTGGTCACCTCGAGCCCTTCGAGTGGCAGCCCGCGTTCGATCGCCCAGCCGGTGAGGTCGTGCAGCGCCTCGACCGGATCGTCGACATGCAGCTCCACGAAACCATCGATGGTTGCGGCACCCCCGACCGATGCCGGCGGCTCCGCCCCGCTTGGCGCTCTGTAACGGATACGCACGCCGGTGCCGTCGCGCAGCCCGAGCGTCGAAGGCGGGCCTTCCGCCACGACCCGGCCCGCGGAGATCACTACGACCCGATCCGCGAGGTACTGCGCCTCGTCCATGTAGTGCGTGGTCAGCACGACCGTCTTGCCAAGCCCAGCCAGGCTCCTGACTACCTCCCATGCCTCGCGCCTGGCGGCAGGGTCGAAACCGGTAGTGGGCTCATCGAGGAACAGCAGGTCCGGATCGCCGACCAGGGCGATCGCCATTTCCAGCCGGCGCTGCTGCCCGCCGGAGAGATGCACGACTCGCTCGTCGCGCTTCTCCCCTAGGCCGACGACCTCGATCACCTCCTCAACGGCCCGTGGGCGCGGGTACAGGCTCGCGTACATCGTCATCGTCTCACGCACGGTTAGATACGGCTCGACACCCGTCGACTGGAAGACGATCCCGATGCGCGGCCGCAGAAGCGACCGCTCGGACGCGGGATCACAGCCGAGAACCTGCACCTCGCCCGCGTCACGCGATCGGTAGCCCTCGAGGATCTCGACCGTCGTGGTCTTCCCGGCACCGTTCGGACCAAGCAGCGCGAAGATCTGGCCAACCGGGATCTCGATATCAATCCCGCGCACCGCCTCAACCGGCCCGTACGACTTCCGAAGCCCACGCACGCTGACGGCTAGCGAAACACCAGCGCCATCGCGGCGCGCGCCGTGAGCAGCCTCGACCGCCTGTGTGCTTCCCGGATGCCTCACGTGATCGCTTCCATATCTATCGCAGGCGCGTGCTCGCAAGCTAGCTCCCACTGCATCGCAACGCATCCGCAATAACGCGCACGGTGCGAGGGATCAACTGCGGATGGATACCCGCAGACCGCGCGGATGGCATCCGCGCCGCTGCGCCTTAGCTTTTGGCGCATGAGCGACAGAGACGAAGTACTTGTCGCATACGGGACTAAGCATGGAGCGACGGCCGAGATCGCGGATGCGGTCGCGAAGACGCTGAGAGATGCCGGCCTGGCGGTAGATCTGCAAAAGGCCGGCCGCGTTCGCTCGCTCGAGCGCTACCGAGCAGTGGTGCTTGGTAGCGCCGTCTACGCCGGACGTTGGCGACGTGACGCGCTGCGCCTGCTGCGCCGACCCGAGCTTCGCGATCGCGACGTATGGCTGTTCTCGAGCGGGACGGTCGGCGAAGACCGGGGCGATCCCGAGCAGCTCGAGCGCCTCACGAGGCCGCCTCGGGTGGAACGGCTCGCCGCGGACCTTGGTGCACACGAGCACACGGTGTTCGGTGGGATGGTGGCCGAGGACGCCGGGTTCATCCGCAAGAAGATGGCGCGGAAGATCCCGCCTGAGCTGCGGGACCGCCGTGACTGGGACGAGATCGAAGCGTGGGCTCAGTCGATCGCCACGGCGCTCAGCGTGCGGCGCGTCGCGCACTAGCGCGCCCGCCTCACGCACCGATCAGTCGGCGATCCAGCGCGAAGCGCACGAGCTCGGCGCGGGTCTTCAACTCGAGCTTCTGGAAGATCCGGGCCCGATGCGTCTCAACCGTCCGCCGCGAGAGATGAAGCTTGGCCGCGATTTCGGCGCTCGTGTATCCGAGCGCGATCAGTCGGAGAATCTCGACCTCGCGCGGGCTGAGCAGCCCACCGTCCGCGGCTCGCCGGAGAACCTCCAGTCCGGCGGCAACGCCCGGGCTGATGAACTCCTCACCGCGCGCGGCCCGATGGACGGCTTCGAGCAGCTCGGTCTCGGCCCGGTCCTTGAACACGAACGCGATCGCGCCGGCGGCGAGCAGCTGCTGCGCGACGAGGGCGCTCTCCTCGGTCGTCAATACGACGATCTCGGTCCACGGCAGCTGCGCCCGAAGCTGACGGATCGCCTCGATCGTCGATCCGCTCGGCATGTCCAGATCGAGAACGAGCACGCGAGGCCGCCGCCGGTGCGCGTACTCGATCGCCGACGGTAGATCCGATGCCTCGTCGACCACGCTGACGGTCTGCTCGACGTCGAGCAACCGGCGCAGGGTCTCCCGGAACATCCTGTGGTCGTCCGCCAACACGACCGTAATCGGGAGTCGCTCGCCGTCCACGTCGCCGTCCGAGGCGGCAAGGTGCAGATGCGACGTCATGGGATCGAAGCTATCGCCACACCGGAGCGGCGACGTCGTGAGAAACCTGCTGACGGGCTACGGGAAAGCACGGAGCCGCTCAGGACCTTCTCGCGTGTCCACTCCCGGACGCGCCGCCGGATTCGTAGAGCCCGGTGAACACGTCGGAATACTTGTCGTAGACGATCGCACGCTTGACCTTCAGGGTCGGCGTAAGCTCGCCGTCGGCCTGGGTGAGATCGTGGCCGAGGATCGCGAAGCGCTTGATCTGCTCGATCCGCGCGAACTTCCGGTTCACCCGGTCGACCTCGTTCTGAAGCTCGGCGTGGACCCGAGGATCGGCCGCGATCGTGACCGGGTCGGTGGCGATCCGGAGCCGCTCGGCGAGCCTCACCGACTCGTCGCGGTCGAGTGTCAGCATCGCCACGAGATAGGGGCGTTTGTCCCCGAAGACGACCGCCTCGGTTATGTAGCGGCTCTCGCGGAGCTCGCTCTCGATGTTGACCGGGGTGATGTTCTTGCCGCTCGAGGTGATGATCAGGTCCTTCTTGCGGCCGGTGATCGTGAGGAACCCATCGTCGCTCAGGGCGCCGAGATCGCCCGAGCGGAGCCATCCGTCAGCCGCCAGAACCTGCTCGGTGGCCGCGGGATCGCGGTAGTAGCCCTTGAACACGTGTGGGCCGCGGATGAGGATCTCGCCGTCGTCGGCGATCGCGACCTGAGCCCCCGGAAGGGGCTTCCCCACCGTGCCGAAGCGGAGCGCGTCGATGGTGTTGAGCGTCGTCGCCGCGCAGCTCTCGGTGAGCCCGTAGCCTTCGAGCACGAGCACCCCACACGCGTCGAAGAACTCGAGCAGGTCAGGCGCGATCGGCGCTGCTCCGACCAGCGCGACCTGAAGCTCGGCACCGAACAGCCGCCGGACCTTCGCGAGCACCAGCCGGTCCGCGAGCCGGTACTGGACATCGGTGAGCAGGTCGGGCTGCCGACGCTCGCGCAGGGCTCTCCGTGCCCGGCCGCCGCAGCGCAAGGCCCATTTGAACAGCTCGCGCTGCACGGCCGGCTTGCGCGCGACCTCGCCGGTCACGGCTCCCTCCATCTTCTCGTAGATGCGGGGCACGGCCGGGACGTGCGTGGGTCCGGCGTCCAGCAGCTCGTCGACGATCTTGGTGGCGTCGCCGCCCCAGTAGATCAGGCGCGCCCCCACGCTCAGAACGACAGCCTGGGCGACGCGTGCGAGCACGTGCGCGAGTGGGAGGAACTGATACATCGAGTGCGTTTGGTTGAGGCCCAGCCGCTGCTCGTACATCCGCACCGTCGCCATGAAGTTCTCGTGGCTGAGCATGCAGCCCTTGGGCGGCCCCGTGGTGCCTGAGGTGTAGACGAGCGTCGCGATGTCGCCGGGCTCGGTCGACGCGACTCGTTCCCCGACTCGATGCAGCGGAACCTCGCCACC
>Ga0335076_10000160_pt1 | contig 55782 bp, 46 predicted proteins | sample Lox_Sample_25_FD_206717 | JGI IMG/M metagenome (GOLD analysis project Ga0335076, IMG submission 206717) | Soil microbial communities from Loxahatchee National Wildlife Refuge, Florida, United States - Lox_Sample_2.5 | ecosystem: Environmental > Terrestrial > Soil > Wetlands | place: USA... | reverse complement strand
CGAGGCGCTCGGCGGGGGCGGGGCGCTGTTCTTCCGGATGCTCAGCGACCGGGTCGGGGCGCTGCTCGGCGGCCCGCTGCCCACCGACACCGAGGTGGCGGACGCGATCTGGGACCTGGTGTGGGCTGGACTGCTCAGCAACGACACACTCGGCCCGCTCCGGGTGCTGCTCGGCGGCGGGCAGCAGCGCCGGGCGGCCGCGCCCGCCCCGGCCGTGCCGCGGCCGCGCCCCGGCGGTGCCCCCGGGCGCCGGTACGGCTTCGGCCGGCCGTCCATGCCCACCCGCACCGGGCCGCCCACGGTCAGCGGCCGGTGGTCGCTGCTGCCCGCCGGGGCCGACGCCGATCCGACGGTGCGGGCGCATGCTCTCGCGCTGACCCTGCTCGACCGGCACGGCGTGCTGACCAGGGGCGCGGTCGCCGCCGAACGGGTGGCGGGCGGCTTCGCCGCGGTGTACCCGGTGCTGCGGGCGATGGAGGAGACCGGCCAGTGCCGCCGCGGCTACTTTGTCGAGGGACTCGGCGGGGCGCAGTTCGCGCTGCCCGGGGCGGTGGACCGGATGCGGGCTCTCGCCGAGCCCAAGCGCGATAAATCTCCCGAACGGGCGGTGGTTCTCGCGGCGGCGGACCCGGCCCAGCCCTACGGGGCGGCGCTGCCGTGGCCGGACCGCCCCGGCCAGACGCCTTCCTCGCACCGGCCGGGCCGTAAGGCCGGCGCGCTGACCGTGCTCCTGGACGGATCCCTGGTCCTGTACGTCGAGCGCGGCGGCCGGACCCTGCTGTCCTGGACCGACGATCCGGAGCGGCTGGCGCCGTGCGCCGTCGCGCTGGCCGCCGCGGTCCGCGACGGCGCGCTCGGGCGGCTGACCGTGGAACGTGCCGACGGCGAACGGGTCGGCGGCGACTCGCCGCTGACGCAGGCGCTCGAGGCGGCCGGCTTCCGGCCGACGCCGCGCGGGCTGCGGCTGCGGGCCGGGTAAGTTCGGCCGGCCGCCGCGCCGGTGATGTGTGCGCAGCACGCCGGGGCGGCGGGGCGGGTAGGGTGACGCAGACATGACAGGAATCCCTCTGGGGGGACGATGACAGATCAATCATCAAGCCAGGGTCGGCCCGATGATTGGAGCCGCGGCGGCTACGTCCCCGGCGAGCAGTACTCTGACGGGCAGTTTCCGGACGAGCAGTACTACGACGACCAGTACTACGGTGCGTCGGGGTTCTCCCGGCCAGGCACGGGCGGGTCGGGGTCGGGGGGGTCCGACTACGGCGTGCCCGGTTCGGGCAGCGTCGGCTACGGCGGGTCGGGCCAGGGCGGCATTGGCGCGGCGAGGGTCAGCCCCGGGACCCTAGGCCAGGGCCCAGCGGGTCCGGGCGGCGCGGGTCCGGGCGCCGCGGGTCCGGGCGCCGCGGGTCCGGGAATGCCGACTGCGCCGATCTGGCAGGCTGCGCCGGGGCCGGGCGGCGCGGGCCAGAGCGCACCGGGACAGGGTGTATCCGGACAGGCGGGGGCGGGTTACGGCGGTCCGCCGCCAACCGGGTCGTATCCCATGGGAGAGCCGCTGGCGGCGACGTCCGCCGACGCGAAGGGCTTCCTGGGCGCGCTGTTCGACTTCAGCTTCACGTCGTTCGTGACCACCCGGATCATCAAGGTGCTCTACGTGCTGATCCTGGTCCTGGTCCTGCTCAGCGCGCTGGTCTTCACCATCGGCGAGTTCCGGGCGAGTGCCACGCGCGGCTTCCTGACACTGATCGTCGGGGACCCGCTGTTCATCATTATCGTCATGGCGTTCTGGCGGCTGGTGCTGGAGTCCTTCGTGGTCAGGTTCCGGATCGCCGAGGACGTCCGGGCCATGCGGGAGCGCAACGACCGCTGAGGTCCCGCCCGCGGCGGTCGCTGTCCCAGGGGGCCGGCACCACGCCCCGGCCGACCTGGCCGCCATGGCGGCCGGGTGCCAGTCGGTGGGGGTGGCCTCGGCGGCCGGGGCGGTGACGGAGCTGACAATGGTCAGCCGGCCGCCCCGCCCCCAGAGCCGCTTGCTGGCGAGCGCGGCGCCCTCGGCGAGCGCGGCGAACTTGGCCCAGACCACGGTGGGGTAGACCTCGGGGGCGAACGAGTCGTCCACCTGGAGGAGGAAGCCGGCGTTCACGATGGCCAGGTACTCCTCTCGCATGGCCGCGGCCACCGCCTCCAGGTAGTCCCGTTCGGAGGCGTAGTACTCGTTGCGGCCGAAGCCGCTGGGGCTGGTCGACGGCAGGAATGCCTCGACGGGCCCCTCCACATCGGCCAGCGCCGCGCGGAGGTTCAGGATGTCGGTCCGCACCGTGTCCCGGCCGACGTAGGCCACCGGGCCGGTACCGGCGGCTCGGCCTGGGCAAGAGCACAGTGCACCGGCTGCTCACGACACTGGCCGCCGAGGGGCTGATCGAGCAGGATCCGCGCACCGGCGGCTACCGGCTCGGCATCATGATGTTCGAGCTGGGCGAGGCGGTGCGGGTGCACCTGGACCTGCACGCCGCGGTGGGGCCCGTGCTCAGCCGGCTACGCGCCCAGACCGGGGAATCCTCGCAGGTCGGGGTGCTCGACGAGGACGATGTCGTGTACGTGGACCGGCTGGAGAGCGCGCACTCGCTGCGGCTGTTCACCGAGACCGGGCGGCGGGTGCCGGTGCACTGCACAAGCTCGGGCAAGGTATTGCTGGCCTACCTGCCGGAGGCCCGGCGGCAGGCGGTGCTGCGGACGGCGCCGCTAGCCGCCTTGACACCGCATACGATCACCTCGCGTTCCCGGCTCGCGGCCGAGCTGGACCTGGTGCGCCGCCGTGGCTGGGCCGAGGCGGTGAACGAGCGCGAGATCGGCGTGGCGTCCATCGCGGTGCCGGCCCGCGACGTGACCGGGGAGGTGGTCGCCGCGATCAGCATCGGCGTCCCGCTGGCCCGGTGCAGCGTGGTGGCGCTGCGTCGGCTGGCGCCGGTGATCATGGAGGCAGCCGAGGCGGCGTCACGCCGTCTGGGCTGGTCCGGAGAGGTTTCGTGGCGACGGAGGGAAGGGTGAGGCGGCGATGCCGCTGACCGCCTGGGCCCCGTCACCGTCCGCGTCGTCGAGGGCGGGCCTGGTTATGTCTTTTGACGCGGGCCTGACCTGGGGCCGACGCGAGGATCCCGTCGCCGGGAGATGGACGCCGCGGGAAACAGGGTTACCCTTTCTGTATATCCGGATCGGCATGGAGGCGCCTGTGACGATGGGGCCGGGAGACAAGAAGGCGCCCGCGGCAGGCCGCCTGCGGGCGTCCCACGCCGAACGTGAACTCGCGATCAGCGCGCTCAAGACCGCTTACGTGCAGGGCCGGCTGGGCAGGGACGAGTTCGACGTCCGCGTCGGCCGGGCGCTCGTGTCCCGGACCCACGCGGAGCTGGCCGCGATCACTGCCGACATCCCGGTGGACCCGGCCGGGGCCCAGCAGGCACCGGCTCGGGCCCGGCCGGCGCTTGGCGTCCAGTCGGGCGTGTACCTAACGGCGGCGGCATCCTTGCTCGCGGCGGTCCTGTGGGCCGCCGCTATCGCGGCCGGCAGCGCCGCGGCGCTGGCCGCGGCGGTCGCGGTCTCCGGCGTCGTCATCCTGACCTTCTTCGTCACCGGGGACCAGCTGTGCCAGGCGCGGCAGCGCAAGCGTTCCGCCGGGACACAGCCACCCAGGCCGGTTCCCGGCTCCGGTTAGGCGGCGGCCAGGACGCCGACGCGGTTAGGCAGCGGCCAGGACGCCGACGCGGCGGCCGGCGGTGAGCCGGCCGGGGGACGCGCCGACGAAGGAGCCGGAGGTGGGGGCGACGTCGGAGTAGTCGCGGCCGGTGGCGACGGTGACGTAGCCGCTGTCGGTGCGGCAGCCGTTACACGGGTCGAACGCGACGGCATCGGCGTGGCCGTCCCGCGGGACGATCACCTCGACCCAGGCGTGGGTGCCCCCCTGGCCGAGCAGGTGACCGGACACGTACCTGGCCGGCAGGGCCAGGACGTGGCAGAGGGCCAGCATCACGTGCGCGTAGTCCTGGCAGACACCGCGGCCGACGGCCAGTGCCTCGGCGGCCGTGGTGGTCACCGACGTGACGCCGTGCTGGTAGCTGATCGCGGCGAAGACGGCGGCGCAGAGCCGCCCGGCGGTCTCCTCGGGATCGCTCCCCGCCGCCGGGCCGAGGTCCGCGGCCATGGCACGCAGCCGTTCGTCGGGCGCGGTGAGCCGCGTCGGCCGCAGCAGGCGCGGATTACCGAGCGCCCCGGCCGCGAGCACGGTGGGACCGTCGTCGCGGACCCGTTCGAGCACCGCGGCCAGCCGGAACTCGATGACCTCGGGCACGTGCTCGGCGCTCAGCCAGGCGACGACGTTGCCGGCCGCGTCCCGCCGGACGCGGCGACGTGCCTTCGCGCCGGTCACCTCGAGCCGGTGCGCGCGCAGGTGCTGGTTGCCGTGGCGGGCAGGCGGCACGATGATCAGCCGCTGCCGCAGCGACGCCACCGGTGAGTCGTACTCGTAGCGGAAGCTCTGCTCGAGAACGTAGCGGACACGGCGGGCGGCGGCCAGGTCGAGCCCGCGGTGATCGAGCACCGGGGCACGCAGCACCGAAGGGTCCAGCATCACGTGGCGACCTCCTCCTCCGCTAGGACCAGCATCGACTCGAGCAGCGGGCCGCCGAACGTGGTGGCCATCGCGACGTCGGAGGCGTCCCGCCCCCGGCCGATCACGATACGGCCTTTGCGCCTGGTGTTGTTGCGGGGATCGAACGTCCACCACCGGCCGCCCAGCCACACCTCCATCCAGGCCGCGAAGTCCATCGGCGCCGGATCGGCGGGGACGTCCAGGTCGGGCAGGTAGCCGAACACGTACCGGGCCGGGATGTTCAGTGCGCGGCAGAACGAGACCGCGAGGTGGGTGAAGTCACGGCACACCCCGCGCCCGGCCAGGTTGACGTCCGCCGCGCTGGACAGCGCTGTCGTGCTGCCGTACTGGAAGGTCAAGTGGCCGTGCACGTGATCGCAGATGGCCTGCACCCGGCGGTACCCGGGCTTCAGCCCGCCGAACCGGGACCATGCCTCGTCGCCGAGCACGTCGGGCAGGCAGTACCGGCTCGGCAGGATGTACATCAAGGTCTCGTCGGGGAGGTCGTCGGGGGCGCACTGCGGCGCATCCTCATCCACCTCCTCGGTCGCGTCCGGCACCACGGCCACGGCCCGGTACCGGAAGCTGGACCGGCCTTCGGGCAGCACCGTGCGCAGGCACGGGTTGCCGTACAGGTCGGTGTAACCGCGGATCGCCATGGCTGGGTCGGATCCCCACTGCCCGGCCGCGACGGAGACATGCGCGGATCCGGCCGGCTGCACGTGGAAGATCACCGGCGTGGGGACAGCGGCGACATAGGTGAAGTCGCATCCGACCAGGATCCGGCGGGTTTCCATGGCCCCATGATCCGCGCGGGATGTTTCCGGCCGGTTACGCCCGGAACGCCAGGAAACGACACGGCTGACGCTGGAGTGGCGCTGAACTGCTGGGGGCGCGGGGCCGTAGTTAGGGGATGGGAGCGCGAGAGAGGAACGGTGAGCGGTCCGATGGCTAACGGTCTTGACAAGCTCGTGGCCCCGGGCAGGCACACGCGCCGGTCCGGGCGGCCGGGGCTGCGCCGGGTGTGCGTGGCCGCGCTGATCTTGCTGGTCGTCCAGTACGGCCTGGGCATCTTCCTGAACCTTTACGTCAGCGTCCCGGCCGCCGACGCGCACGCCGGGTTCTTCCAGGAGATCGCCACTGCCCCGATGGCGCTGACCGTCCACGCGCTGCTCGGCCTGGCCTTGATCGGGGCCGCGATCCTGCTGGTGGCCAGGGCCATCGGCGAGCGGGACCGGCTGCTCGCGATGCTGGCGACGGCGGGCCTGACCGCCATCGGGGGGGCGTTCGGCGCCGGGGAGATCTTCGTGAAGAACGGCCAGGCGGGCGCTTCGCTGGCGATGGCCGTCCTGACCGGGATGGCGCTGCTGTGCTACGTGGGCGTGCTCGTGATCGCCACCACGGCGGAGCGGCCGGCGGCGGGACTCCGCCGGGAGACGGCGGGACTCCGCCGGGAGACGGCGGGACTCCGCCGGGAGACGGCGGGACTCCGCCGGGAGACGGCGGGACCAGGGCGGCCGGCCCCGGTCCGGGCGCCGCGGCCGCGGACTCCCGCGACGCTCCCCGATCTGTGGCCTGCCGGGCAGGGCTGGCCGGGCAGGGAGGGCCCGCCGGGCAGGGAGGGCTCGCCGGGCGGGGCGGGCCGGCCGGCGGAGGAACGCTGGCCGGCTGGTTACTGAGCCGCCTCGGGGGCCGCCGGCGGGTGGCCGTTCCGGCCGGTTGCCGCGATCTCCAGAGCCTTATCCAGGTAGACGCGGTAGCCCAGGCCGGGGCGGTAGCCATGTACTTCGGGCGTGTCCAGGCTGCGCATGAAGGCCAGGATCTCCGGGCTGAACACCTGGCCGGGCACCAGCACCGGGTAGCCAGGCGGGTAGGGGGTCACGTAGGTGGTGGACACCACCTGCTCGCCGATCTCCATCCGCTGCTCGACCTCGTCCGGCTTGAGGTACTCGCAGTAGCTGTCGTTGTAGGACAGGTAGAAGGCACGGCGCACGTCACCCTCGGGGGTGCGCTCCCCGGCGGCGAGGTCCTGGAAGCTGGGGTGGAAGCCGCTGAAGTCGGGCAGCGGCGCCGACGGGGCGGTCAGCTTGAGCACCGCGCGCTCGTGCGCGGCCCGCTCGGCGGGGCTCATGTCGGCCAGCCGGGCCTCGAGCTCGCGGGCGATGGTCACGAGCACCTCGATCAGGTAGGCCACCGAGCTGCGGGTGGTGCCGATCGTGGTCATGAACAGCACGGTGTTCCGCGAGGTCTTGTTGATCTGGACGCCGAAGCGGTCCATCAGCTGGCGGCGCTTGAAGTGGTCGCCGTCGATGCCGGTGGCGCCGATGTAAATGGTGACCCGAGACGGGTCAAGCACGAACTCGTCCTGCTCCCAGGCCTTGACCATGTTCGGCAGGCCGGAACGCAGCGGCTGGTCGATGCCCGACTGCCGGTACTCGGCCGGGATCAGGTCCTTGGTCGGCAGGCAGCGCATGTACTTGGACAGCAGCGGGTGCTGGTCCACCGCGTCGCGCAGCCGCATGGCGTTCTCGATCTGCTTCTGCACCAGCTCGAAGCCCTCCAGGGCGGCCTGCCTGCGGCCCAGGTCCAGGGATGCGAGGATCTGGTAGTTCGGCGAGGTCGAGGTGTGCGTCATGTAGGCCTCGTGGAAGGTCTCCTCGACCTTCTGGTCGAAGTCCTGGTCCGTCACGTGGATCATGGAGCCTTGTCGCAGCGAGGTCAGCGTCTTGTGGGTGGACTGGGTGGAGTACACCCGGACCCGGGCCCGGGCCCGGTCCGGGATCAGCCGCCGGTTCAGCAGCGTCGCGTCGTCCGCGGCGTCGATGGCGCCGATCTCGTCGGCCTGAGCCTCGTAGCCCGCCCGGTACTCGGGCAGCTCCAGCCTCTCGATCAGCGTCCGGGCGGCCCGCATGGCGGTGCGTGGCCGGTACACCGGGTGGAACCGGGCGAACGCGAACCATGCCTCGTCCCACAGGAAGATCAGGTCGGGCTTGATGGCCAGGCACTCCTCCATCACCCGCCCGGGGTCGTAGACGATGCCGTCGAACGTGCAGTTGGTCAGCAGCATCTTGACCCGATCCAGCTTGCCCGCCCGGCGCAGCGCCAGCAGCTGGCGCTTGATCTCGGCGAGCGGGACGGCGCCGTACATCGAGTACTGGTTCAGCGGGTACGCCTCCAGGTAGGTCACCATCGCGTCGGCCAGCATCAGCCCGTAGTGGTGCGACTGGTGGCAGTTCCGGTCGACCAGGACGATGTCGCCCGGCTGGACCAGCGCCTGCACCACGATCTTGTTGGCGGTCGAGGTGCCGTTGGTGACGAAGTAGGTCTTCCGGGACCCGAACGCCTTGGCCGCCAGTTCCTGGGCGTCGCGCAGCGGCCCGGTAGGCTCCAGCAGCGAGTCCAGGCCGCCGCAGGTCGCGGACGTTTCGGCCAGGAAGATCTCCAGGCCGTAGAAGTCGGCCATGTCCCTGATCCAGTGCGACTCGAGGATCGACTTGCCGTGCGAGATCGGCAGCGCGTGGAACACGCCGGTAGGCCGGTGGCTGTAGTTGCGCAGCGCCCTGAAGAACGGCGCGCGGTACCGGGCCGCGACGCCGTCGAGGATGCTGAGGTGGAGCTCGAGGGAACCTTCCCTGGTGTGAAAGATGCGCCGGAAGTGGTGGCTGAGCCGGCCGGCCAGGTCCTCGACTGCGACCTCCGTCATCAGGTACAGGTCGAGTTCCGGCCTGATCCTGGCCAGCGCCCTGGCGAGGATCTGGGCGCGGTCGTCGGGCGAGTGATCCATCAGGTCGCCGGGCACGATCATGTCGGCGAACTGGTGGAGCGAGGAGGAGTCGTAGCGGGACCGGTGGGTGAACCGGCGGCGGATCACGCAGGCCTGCAGCCGGAAGTTCAGCCGGGCGGCCATGACCGCGTCTTCCAGGCTGGGGACCACCACGATCTCGTAGCTGAACGGGTCGTCCGGGCGGCGCCAGCGCCTCAGTTCCTCGCGCAGCGCGCGCTCGTGCGGTTCGGTCATGTCCTCGACGATCAGCACCTCGAAGTAGGGCCGGTCGGTCCGGGCCTGCTCCATCGGGCCGAGGGCCTCGTCGTCGGCACCGATGCCGGCGGTGGTGCCGCGGTAGGAGTCGGTGGCCAGCGTGTGGTTGATGCTGCCGACCAGGGCCGCCAACCGGTCGATTTTGCCCGTCGAGAACAGCCGGCGGACCTTCGAGAAGGTCTGGATGCCCGGGAAAGCCCAGAACCGCTCCATGGGGCCGAGCATGTCGAGCAGGCCGCGGATCGTCTCCTCAAGCTCCTCGACCGGACGGTGCCGGGCTCCGGCCAGCACCAGCTGGGCGGCTGACTCTTCCAGGCTGGACCAGGCATCGGTCCTGACCTGCCACAGGCTGTTGTACGCGGGTGAATTCGGCACAATACCCCACCTCCGCAGTGCGCCACGGGCCGCGCCGACGTCCTTACCGGCTTCTACCGGCGCCTACCAGTCACGATGCACCTAACGAGCATTTGCGAACAAGGGCACATGAGGAAGTTTGCCCCGGTTGGCACTTCGCGTCGGAAAACCGCCAACCTGGGTTTACCTGGTCGCCAGCCGCCGACCAGGGACTGTCCTGTTTCCGGCTTTTCGCAGCGACGGGCGTCCGTCGCCGCAGGTGAGAGGACATCTCCCGGTCACTGTGGACGGCAGTTCCACCGTTCGCCGGACACTCTCCCCGACCCCGGGGCGTGTCCCGGAAGGCGGGCGGACGGCGGCCTACTTCACGTAGCCGATGGGGATGACAGGGGGCGCCTGCGGGAGGGGTTCGGACTTGTACTGGGCGCGGATGCCCGTGATGTAGCGGCGGCAGCGCTCGGTGAGGCCCTCGGGGGTCTGCATGCGGCCCTTGGTGACCAGGATGCCCAGGTCGGCGCCGTGGAACCTGAAGTCGCCCGGGGCGTACACGCGCATGAAGAAGGCCTCGTCCTCGGTGGTGATCTCGTGCCAGTCGTTGGTGACGTGCTCGAAGATGAGCGCGCCGCCGTCGGACAGCCGCCAGCTGCCGGTGCGCGGGGCGGCCAGGATGCGCTCCACGTCGTCGCCGGGCTCTTTCATGATCAGCTGCGACCAGACGTCCACGGCCGCCAGCGCGCGCCAGCGGTCGTTGATCTCCTCCACGTCCACGGTGTAGTCCACGTCCATGAACTCGAGCAGGTGGAACAGGAACAGCGGCACGTCGGCGTAGGCGCCGGCGGTCACGTTCGTCATCGACGAGGCGCCGGAGATCCGCGGGTTCAGCTCGCCCAGGTAGACCGCCCCGGAGTCCAGGTCGATCAGCACGTCCACCTCGAAGAAGCCGCGGTAGCCCTCGCGAGCCAGCCGGTCGCCGAGCTTGCGGACGTGGCTGATCGCGATGGTGCGGTCGGCCTCGGACAGCGCCTCGGGGAACACGTCGTTGCCGCACCAGCCCCCTTTGTACGGGGTGAGCTCGGGGTAGCCGGTCAGGTCGGTCATGAACGGGCCGACGATGGTGCCGTGCCTGGTGATGCACGCCTCCACGGCCGCGGCCTGGTTGTTGATCCGCTTCATGATCTTGACCTGCTGGCCGTCGATGTCCGCGGCGTACGCGTCCCAGTCACCCTCGGATTTAATGAAGAACGTCGTCTTGCCCGAATCGCCGTACGGCGTCTGCACCACCAGGTCCTCGCCGAGGCCGGCGGTTTCCGCCAGCGCGAGGAGAGAGCGGTAGCTGTCCGCGAAGCCGAGTACGTTCGGGACCGAGGGCGCGCCCGCCTCGTTGCCGAGCTGGGTGGTGACGATCTTGGAGTCCAGCCGACGCCGCAGCGAATCCGGCGGCAGGATCAGCGTGTAGCCCTGCTCCCGGCAGATCTCCTCGGTCTCGGCGTCGAAGAACACCATCGCGACCATCGGCGTACCGCCGCGCCGGCGCAGGTATTCCCCGACCTCCGGGTCGCGCAGCAGGTAGTTGTTGATCTGCTCGCTCGACTCGAACTCGACGTATGGCCGGTTCTCCGGGGTGAACACCCGGGGATGCCGGCCGTCCCAGGAGTCGTAATAGGCGATGTACCGGAAGTTGCGCACCCACCGGTCGATGCCGAGCAGGTTGAACGCGGTCGGGCCGACGAAGTAGATCGGCTGGGAGTTGGTCCGGAAGAACGTGCGGATCTCGGCGATGCCGTCGAGCTGCCGACGGGATCCGGCGGAGCTTGCTGAACCTGGCATACCGCCAGGTTAGAGTGCTGCGGGCGCGCCGTCGAGGCTCAGACCACGGTGGGCCGGGCCGACGGGCCCGGCGGGCTTGGCGGAGCCGGAGGGACCGTGTCGCCGCTGCGGCTCAGGCCGGAGACCACGCCGGCCAGGCGGCGCCGGCCGGGCCCCCCGGGCCCCCGGGGATCGCGGCCGGCCAGGAACCCGCCGACGGCGTCGAAGGCGCGCAGGGTGTCCTCGAGGTAGGCCGGGTTCTGCGCGTCGGGCCAGGTGGAGAACTTCACGCAGACCGTGCTTGTGCGCCGGCTGACGTGCAGCATCTGGCCGTGGATGCCCAGGCAGAGCAGCACGTCGCCGTAGCCGCCTGGGCGGAACCAGAACTGGTGCCGGTACCAGCCGCCGGGAAACGCCCACTCGGCGGGCGAGGCGGCGAACACGGTCCTGGTGTCGGCGTCCACGGCCCAGGCACGGCGGAGCCACCGGGCCGGCACCACCCGGCGGTTGCCCCCGGCCCCGGCCCGCACGTCGCTCCCCTCCGGCACCAGCCCGCCGTCCAGCAGCAGCTGGCCGAACCGGGCCACGTCGCGGGCGGTGGCGCACAGGCCCCCGTCGTGGACGGCGGTGCCCAGGCCGTCGTGCAGCAGGAAGGCATCGTGTTCGGCCCCCATCGGCGCCCAGATCAGCTCGGACATGAGCCCGGCCATCGGCCGGCCGGCCGCGCGCTCGCACACCCAGCCGAGCACGTCCGACTCGGCCGAGCGGTACAGGAATCTCTCCCCGTGCGGCGCCTCGGCGGGCAGCGTGGTCAGGAACCGGTACAGGCCGCGGGGCTCGCCCGCCGCGCCGTCGGGCGTCCAGCCGACCCACTCGTCAAGCCGCCTGATGTCGGAGTGCGGGTTGGCGTACTCCTCTAGGAACCTGACCCCGCTGCGCATGTCGTAGACGTGCCGGACCAGGGCGCCGGCGTAGCCGCTGGCGGCCAGTTCGGGCACGTAGCCGGTGACCTCGCGGTCGGGGTCGAGCTGGCCGCGGTCGATGAGGACGGCGGCCACGCAGCCCACCACGGACTTCGACACCGACATCAGCGCGTGCGGCCGGTCCGGGGCGCCCCGGGGACCGTACCACTCGGTGACGAACTCGCCGTCCTGCAGCACCAGGTAGGCGTCGGTGAAGGTGCCCGCCATCACCTCGCCCACAGTGCCGGCCGACTGGTCGGTGCGGGTCACCCGGACCGCAAGCAGGCCGTCCTGGTCGCCGGCCGGGCCGGGCCGGGCCCGGTCCGAGCCGGGCAGCGGCCGGGCCGGGCCGGCGCTACGGGAGACCCGGTGGGTGGGCAGGATCTCCTCGACGTGCCAGTATGCCCAGCGGTTGACGGGCGGGTCCTGCCAGTTGCGCGCCGTGACGGGCACGCCCTGGACCTCGGGACCCGGCTCCGGCGGCGGCATAGCCGCATCCTAGTTGACCACCCGCGGTGCCGGGTTGGGTTAGTCTTGCGCCTCTTGGCATCCTCCCTCGCCTGAAGGCGTTAGAACGTCGAGCCCTGCTCCGGCGACGAACGGACCCACAGCTGCCGCCCGTGGCGCTCGACGATGCGGCGGCCTCGGCAAAGCTCACGGCGAGGAGCTCCTCGCGCTGCCGGCCTTCGCCGCCTTCAGCGCCTGGGCGGCGAGGCGCGCCGGCGGGCCCGCGGGCCCGCGGGCCGGTCTAGTTTGCTTAGCTGCAGGAAAACGTGTTGACCTGATTTGCGCATTAAGTCATCGTTATACCTGAACGGGCCATAGGGCGGGTGCGCGGTGCGGCGTTTGCCCCGCAGACGCCCGCCTCATAGGAGCGGGGTGCCGCGCCCTGTCAACGGCACCCCGCTCCCCCGTAAGCTGCCGGTCAGTGGTGTGCGGTCCGGGCGTGCGGCCTGACCTCGCTCTCCCGGGGGATCTGGAAGAACGTGGAGCGCAGGACGTAGCGCGCGCCGACCATCAAGACCAGCCCGGCGATGACGATGCCGATGAGCGACCAGCGCTGGGTCCACGGCGCCCGGCTGAACGACAGGACGAAGACCCAGCCGAGGAAGCCGGCCGCGGCGAGCGGGAGCAGGCCGACGGTCACGAAGTCCCAGGGGCTGCCGGTGATGCGACGCCGGTAGTACGTCATGGCCGCGAGCGCGGTGAGGATGTAGAAGATCGAGAACAGGAAGCCGGTCACGGCGATCACGTCGTTGAACGCGTTCTGGACTGAGGTCGCCAGGAAGTAGACGGCGCTGAGCACGATGATGAGCAGGCCGACGACGATGCTGGAGGCGGCCGGGGTGGAGTACCGGCGGGACACGGTGCCGAGGAACTCCGGCAGCACCCGGTAGCTCGCCATCCCGTAGACGATCCGGGCGCCGAGCACGATGCCGGTGCCGGTGGTGGCGATGACGGACAGCGCGATCGACAGCGCCATCGCCTTACCCCAGAACCCGCCGCCCAGCGCCTGGGCCACGGTGACCAGCGCGGTGCCGTTCTGGGCGGCGGCCGCGAGCTTGCCGGGCGAGAGCACGCCCTGGAAGCCGACCTGGGACAGCGTGTAGATGATGGCCAGCAGGGCGACGGCGAGGATCGCGGCGCGGCCCGGGTTCACCCGGCGGTGCTTGACTTCCTCGTTGACGTACAGGGTGCCGTCCCAGCCGCCGTAGACGAACACCGCGGCCAGGAACGCGGACACGGCGTCGCCCTTGCCTGCGATGCCGTTGATGCTGAACCAGCCCTTGGTAATGGGCACCGAGCCGGGGTGGTGGCTGAGCACCCAGACCAGGCCGGCGATCGCCAGCCCGACCAGGATCAGGTACTCCACCAGGGCCATGCCGACCTGGACCCGGGCGGTGATCTTGATGCCGATGACGGCGATCACCAGCATGATCACGCCCATGGCGACGCCGATGCCCACGAACGCCCACTTGTTCGTGGAACTGGAGCCGAAGACGGCCAGCACCGACGGCCCGAGGATGAGCACCTCGGCCACGGTGCCGATGATGTAGGCCGCGATCATCAGCCAGCCGGTCAGGAAGCCCAGGTACGGGTCGATGGCCCGGCCCACCCACTCGAACGACGCGCCGGTGTTCGCCTTCCACAAGTTACACCGCCGGTAGGCGTTGGCGATGATGAGCATGGGGATCGCGGTGAGGAGCAGGATCGGGCCCCCGCCGTAGGCGGCCGTCACGGCCAGGGCGGCGAAGGTCAGCCCGACCGTGGCCGCCGGGGCGGACGAGGCCATGCCGATGACGGTGTCCTGCGCCGCGCCGATGGCATCGGGCTCGAGCTTCGCCCCCGGGGCCGGGGTGATCCCGGCGACAGTTGGGGCGGAGTGGTCCTGCATGTGCTCTCCTGTAACTCCCGCTCAACGCGTAACTCTGCAACTAACTGTGCGCGGCCCGGCGAGCCCAGGTCAAGCGGGCCCCCAGATACTCACTTCGGGGATCATAGCGGACCAGTTTTCTGGTTCCGGCCCATACGCGTGAAATATTCGGTTTTATCAAAGGCTCGGGGGTATGTCACGCTAATCGCGGCCGACAAAGCGCAGCCGCGGATCCAGACCCGTGGGCGGGCTTCTCCGCTCGTGACGGCGGTGGAGCGGGGCCGTCGGCGCCGCGCGGGCCGCGGTGGCGGCTGACGGACCGGCCTCGCCGGGGAAATGTATACACGGCGGGAGCGGGTCGGCTACGTAGCGCGTGATCACGGCGATCCCGGTAATCCCGGTAATCAAACTCCGGCTATTTAGTCAGTTGTCGCGATGTTGGCCAGGCTCTGCTGGATAGCCTGGATCAGCGGATCCCCGTAGGGCAGGACGTGCTCGCAGCGGGCGGAGGTGTCGCGGAGCAGCGTCACCGCGTCCCCCACCCGGCCCACCGCGTAGTACAGGTGCGCCAGGTTCGCCAGCCGGGCCAGGGTGTCTGTGTGGTCGGCGCCGAGAAGCCGTTCGGAATCCGCACAGCACTGTTCGGCAAGCTGAATGGCGGACGGCATCCGGCCGGCCGCCTGGTAGGCGGCGGCGAGGTTGCCGGCGGTGGCGAGGGTCTCCGGCTGGCCGCGCCCGAACACCTTCTCGCGGTCGGACAGGGACCGCTTGTAGTGCGATATCGCGTCCTTGACCTTGCCTTCGGCCAGGTAGGCCGCGGCGAGCCGGTCCCGGGTGGCCATAGTCTCCGCGTCGCGCGGACCCTGCAGCCGCTCGCGGTCGGACAGGTTCCTGCTCAGCAGCTTGATGGCCGCCGCCGGGTCGCGCGCGGCCTGGTAGCCGGCCGCGAGCTCATCCCGCGCGCTGAGCGTGTCCGGGTGACCGGGGCCGCGGAACTGCTCGCACTCGCCGACCGCCCGCTGCAGGACCGTGACCGCGTCGGCGGGCTCACCCGCCATGACCAGGGCCCTGGCCAGGCTGACCCGGGCCGCGATGATGGCCGGGTGCCCGGGCGCGAGCTCGCGGCCGCGCTCGGCCAGTACCCGCTGGTACCAGTGCACGGCCTCGCCCGCGTACCCGGCGGCCAGGTACGCCGCGGCCAGGTGAGCGGCCACGACAAGGGCGTCCGGGTGGCCCGGCATCAGCTTGGTGTCGCAGCGGGCGGACAGATCCCGCCAGTACTCCACGGCCGGGCCGGCCAGCCGGGCGTCGTCCAGGCTCAGGCCGGCCCGCAGCAGCAGCGGATGGCAGCCGTCGGCCCACAGCACGTCGGGGGCCGCATCGTGCAGGCTGGCGGCGTTCAGCCGCAGGCTGGCCGCCGTCCACGGCTCAGGCTCGTCAGCGGGCCAGATCTCGAGCAGGGCGGCGGCGGCCGCGCGCGCTGCAGGCTCCTGGACGTTGGTCGGTGCCGCCAGCCTGATCGCCGCCTGGAGCGCCGAGTTCATCAGGATCGTAGGCGGTGCGACGGCCCGGTTGACGGTGATCAGCCCGGCCCGCTCGATGGCGAGCAGCGCGTCCCAGGCCGGCTTCGGGTCAACCGCCGGGGAGAACGGGGTCACCGCGCTGCCCAGGTACGCGGCCACGGCCGGCGTGCTGAAGATGGCGCCAGGGATCCCGTGCCCGTCGAGCAGCGCGACAAGCACCAGCATGAGCCGGACCGACGCGCCGGGCAGCAGCGATTCTGCCTGGCCCAGGGACAGCGTCCAGGTGACCGCGGCCGCGCTCGGCACCTCCCCGGCCGCCACCCCGATCTGCTGCCGCCTGCGGGCGAAGTAATCCCGGTAGTCCCGGCAGGCCAGGGTCGAGTTCGCGACCACCGACGCGGCCTGGGCGAGGGCCAGCGGCTCGCGGCCGAGCGCCTCGATCAGGTCGATGGCCCCCTGGCGCTGGGCCGGGTTCACGCTGAGCCGTTCGGTCAGGCAGTTGAGCGCCTCGCGGACGCTGAAGAAGCCCACCGGGACGGCCTGGATCCCGCGCCGCCCCGAGGCCAGCGAGGACTGCGAACCGGTGACCAGCACCCGGCCGGACGCCCCCTGCGGCCAGAGCCCGTCCAGGTCCGGCGGGTCCTGCAGGTCGTCGAGGACGACCAGCCACTGCTTGCTGGTCGCGCCCAGCCAGCTGACCAGGCGCGCCGCGACCGATTCTGCCGTGCCGGCGGGCTCGATGCCGAACGCCGCCGCCGAGGCCTGCACGTACCCGGACAACACCGACGCCCGGTTGGCGGCCGAGATCCAGATCAGCGCGTCGATGGTGCCGGACCGCCAGAGCGACTCCGCGATGATCACGGCGATCTGGGTCTTGCCGCAGGCGCCCAGCCAGTTCGACGGGCCCTCGGCGAAGGCCGAGCCGGGCACCAGCGCGAGGGTGGCGCCCGGGACCAGTGCGTCCACGATGCCGCGAGCGGTGTCGGGCCGGTCGGTGTACCCCTCGGCAAGCGGCGGGACCTCGCCCACCCGGAATCGCTGAGCTGCCTGCTCAGGCGGCATTCCTCCGGAGGGCATCACCACTACCCGCTACCCCCAACTACTCATCTGGCGTCGAAAACCTCCTCGGATTACTTCATCGATAACACGCGGAGGTCCAGACACGAGGAGCTTGCCTATATCGGGATCTTCATTAACACACCATTATGCACGTGCATCAGGTTTTCCATAGCCCACTGACCGGGCCGGCATCGGCCTAGCCGCGGCGAGGCGCGCGATCCAGGTATCGGCCCCGGCTGGCCCTCAGCCGCCCGGTGATCGTCGAGGTCGAGCCACAGAAGAATATCGCCGCCAGGCGGTTCGGGTAGGGGCTCGGTCTGCGGGCGCCGCGCGGGGAGCGTCCGGATGGTCGGCGCGCTGGGCAACGGCGAGGTAGCCATGGGTGGTCAACTGCCGGGCGAGGGCGGCGATGTGCCGAGGTCGGTGAGCAGGTTGGTGTCGTAGGTCATGATGACGTAGGGACCGAAGTCGTAGGTGCGGGTGGGACGGCCGAACGCGGCAAGAGCCTCCCATCTGCCGATCTCGTCGAGCGGCACGGGCGGGTTCATCAGCACGACGAAGTTCGCATCATGGGCTCGCGGGTCGTACCAGGCCTGGTCGAACTCGTAGGGTCCCGGTGCCGCGTTGCTGCCCGCGAAGTTGACCGGCCTGATGCTGACGGCGCCGCCGCTGGCCAGCGTGGTCGTGTTCGCGACCCCGTAGCTGCTCAGGCCGTACGTGAGGTGATGCGCCGCGAGCCAGTCGGCGAGGTCCTGCGTGATGGCAGGCTGGGAAGGCTGCGCCACCGTGTAGCCGAGCGCCGCGAGGTAACAGGCCAGCACTACCGACAGAGCCGGTACCAGCCGGGCCGCCCGGAGCCGGCCGGCCAGCATCCGGCCTGCCAGCACCGCGCCACCTGCCAGCACGCCTGCAAGGTAACGGGCGCTGTAGTAGGTGGTCGGTATCGCGCTGAACAGATAGGCCACTATGGTGATGAGGATGCTCGCGGCCAGCACCTGAGCGATAAGATCATCGCAGCGGAAGAACCGCCGGATCACCGTCCACAGGGCCCATGCTGCCAGAGCTAGACCGGCCAGGTGCAGGAGCGCGATACCCGCAGTCAGCCCGGGGGCCTTGCCGAACAGGTCGGCTCCGTACAGCCCGAGTACGCCCTCTAGTGCTAGCCGGACATGGGCCGACATCATGGTGCGGGTGGCCAGGCCCGTAGGGACCGCCAAGACGGTGTATCCGCCGTGATCGCCGATAAGCGCGACCGCGATCTTGGCGGCCGCTACCGAGAGCGCAGCCGCTGCGACCAGCGACAGCTCGAACCACCCTGACCGCAGCGGACCGCGGCGGCCTACCAGCGCCTGGTAGGCACGCACGCCGGCAACAGCCGCCAGCGGCACCGCCCCGATCAGCACAGCGAAACTGTCGGCAACTTCGGTCCACGCCAGCATCACCCCGACCACAACCGGGACGAACCAGCGCCGCGGTGCCCTGTCAAGCACTAGCCACGTCGCCAGCAACGGCACCTGCGTACCGACGTGGTCCGGCTGGAAGACCAGGATGAATGCGCCAGGACCAAGCTGCGGCGCGATCAAGATCCCAGCGGCGATCAGCGCGCGCAGCACTCCCTCGCGCCCCTTCGCGCGGCCCCTGGCCAGGATGCCGGCTACCAGTACGAGCAGCGTATAGGTTATCGCCGCCGACACATGTAGCACGTCCGCGTGCAGCCCACGGATCGCCTCGACGATCATGTACTCGGGCAGTTCGGTCGTATAAAACGACACGTGGCCAAGCAGCCAGCCGCGCAGCAGCGGGTTGCCGTGCAGCATGTCCCACGCCTGCAACGCGTTCGACGCTCCGTCGGAAAGGACCTGCTCCGTCCTCGACACGTGTAGGTAGCAGACGTACAGGCCCGCCGCAGCCGCGATGACTCCCGCTAGCCAGGCAAGCCGCGGCAGCCACCAGGCCATCAGCCGCGAGTGGATTTGCCGGTGGCGACCATACACGGCCGCCGTCTGCGCGATACCGGCGTGGTGAGCAAGAGCCTCAGGCTTGGCCGAGTCGGCTGGGATCTTGGGTTCGGTCGCGGCCGTCCAGTCGATCGGAGCTTTGACATCGGCCGCGAGATCGGCCGGGGCCGCGGGAGCCGCTGGGACGTGGCCCACTGCGCCGACCCTTCTCCCTGACTGACCTGGCTCTGGCATGGACTTGCTCCTGGTCAACTCTGTTACAGGCCTTGCATGAGGCTAGTACACACTTCCGTTGGCCGACGACAAACCGGTTTACTTGCCGGGTAGCTGGCAAGCTGATTGGGATTAGGCTGGTTAGCGTAATGCCCGAGCCGCCAGAGAAGATTTGTCCGGTAGATAAGGACGAGCCAGTTTGCCACCCGGTAGGTCGTGACTGGCCTGCCGAGGAACCGCTCGAATGCAGCGGCCGGGTACTGGCCATCGTGGTCGGCGACCACGAACCTAGCGTCGTGCCGGGACGCTTTATACCACAGGAAATTTGTCTCCCAGCCGGGAACGAGGATGTTATTGCTCTTTATGTCGACCGCACGGATCTGAACCTTGTCGCCCGACTGCAGAGTAACAACCGAGGCATCCCAATAACCGGCGAGGCCGTATGTGAGTCCGTGCGCCTCAAGCCACGTAGCCAGGGGTGCCGTGGCCGGTCTCAAGGAGGGCTGCGCGGCCGCGGCGCCGAGCGGCACCAGCGCGGCGAGCGCCGTCGCGGTGACCGCCAGCCTCGCCTGGAGCGTCCCGCTGATCCGTGCTGGCACGCAGGCCCGCGCCGCGAGCACCGCCCCACATGGCAGCACCGCGGCGACCTCGCGGGAGCCGCGTGGCGTCGGCATAACCGAGACCAGGTACGCGCCAACGTTGAAGATGATCGCGACGCACAGCAGCTGCTCGGCCCGGCTCGCGGTGCGCCACCTCCATGCCACCCAGCCCACGCCGAACATGGCGGCCAGCAGGCAGACTAGCCCGAAGGCGGCTCCTAGGCCGGCCAGCCTGGTATCCGGCGCGAGGATTGCCCCGAACAGGATGCGGATGTCAAGCCAAGTCACAGCCGCATGATTCGGCCACAGGCCCGTCGGGGAGAGCCGTGCCCTCGGCGCCGCCACCGAGAACGAGCCCATGTGCCGCATCACCGCGCGGATCAGCGACTCCAGCGGCATGGATGCGGCGGCCGCGGCCACCAGCGCGGCGTCACCGGAGCGGAGGCTCCGCGCGGCCAGCACGCGGTAGCCGCACACAACCAGGACGGCCGGCACCGCGACATAGCGGACAGTTAGGTCGCTGAGCTGGCCCGCGCACAGGATTACGCAGAGCAGTGGCGCTGTGAACCGCCGGCCCCGAGCCCGGTCGATCAGCAGAACGGACGCCAGCACGAACGCGGAGGTCCCGATGTGGTCGGGGCTTTCCAGCAGCAGCAGCACAGACGACTTGGTGAGCAGCGGTGCAACCAGCACTGTGACGACGACCGCGCAGCGGACGGCCCTGGCCGGACCGTGGCTGCCCGTCACAGCCAGGGCCGCGGCGAGGACCGTGATGATCAGGTATGTCAGCGCGGACGCTACGTGGACGGCGAGGTTGCCCAAACCGAACAACCACTCGGTGATCGCGTTCAGCGGCAGTTCGAAGGTGTAAAACGTCGCGTCGCTCATCACCCAGCCGTGCAGCAGGACGTGAACGTGTAGCAAGTCCCACGCCTGCAAGGCATTGTTCGCCTCATCCGAGTTCACCAGGGAACCAAGCGAGATCCGCAGGAAGAATGCGAACAGCGATAGGCCGCCGCCGACCCACGCCACCGCAGCCCACCAGCGGCGCGCGACCGGAGGCATCCGGCGGCCTTCCCGGCCGACGCGTCGCCCGAGATGGTGGGCGGGAGGTACTGCCCGCATACCTGCCAGCCCGGGACCCATCGGATGCCGCTCACCAGAAGACATACCAGGACCCTACTCAGAACCCTCAGCCGACCCTTGCCGGAGGCTGACAAAGCCGCGCCGCGGCAGGCGTCGCCGCCGGGCAATGCCAGAAAAGCGGTGGGGAACATGCATAATGACGATCATGCGACTGTCAGCCCGGGCCGATTATGCGCTGCGCGCCGCGATCGAGCTCGCCGCGGCCAGCAGCGGACACGTCACGGCCGATCAACTTGCCCGCGCGCAGCAGATACCGGGTAAGTTCCTGGAGACGATCCTGACCCAGCTCAGGCGGGCCGGGCTCATCCGCAGCCAGCGCGGGCCGGACGGCGGCTTCTGGCTGGCCCGCCCGGCCGGCGAGATCTCGCTGGCCGACATCATCCGGGCCATCGACGGCCAGTTGCTCGGCGTCCGGGGCGAGCGACCGGAGAACATCACCTATCCCGGCGTGGCCGAACCCCTGCAGCAGGTGTGGATCGCGCTGCGCGCCAACGAGCGGGCCGTGCTCGAGCAGGTCACGCTCGCCGACATCGTGTCAGGGACGCTGCCGGACACGATCAGGCGCCTGACGGAGAACCCGAGCGCCTGGGTCTGAGCAGGCCGCAGCCAGCGTCAGCCTGAGACGGAAACCAGGAGTCAGCGGCGGCCTAACACCGACACCATGTCGGTGACCTCGCGCACGTGCCCGGAAGCCGGGCCGAATCCGGCCTGGTCGTCCGCGAACTCCAGGGAGGACTCCTCGTCCGGGACCATGGAGCTGATCGGCACGAAGCCGTGCTCGCCGTCGATCGCGTCCAGGCCCACGCTGGCCTCCGCGGGCACCCGCAGACCGGGCTCCCTGGGGACGCCGAGGACCGGCTCGTTCTGCAGTTCGGCCAGGGCGAAGTTGTCGGACACCTCACGGAACACGTGGGACAGCGGGGTGTTGAGGGCGCCGCAGATAGCAGCGAGCAGCTCGGAGGAGGCTTCCTTCTGTCCGCGCTCGACCTCCGACAGGTAGCCGAGGGAAACGCGTGCCGAGGCGGAAACCTCGCGCAGCGTGCGACCCTGCCGCAGGCGCAGTCGACGCAGCACGTCACCTAGCAGCTGACGGAGCAGAACCATCGTCGCACTCCCTTCCCCGGGGGCCGAAACCGCCGACACCTCCACCGTACCTGGACTAACCGTATGTCCGCGAGATCATGCCAGTCCGTGTTCGCTCCCAACGTAACGCTGTAATCAGTAACTCTCTTCCCGGAGCCTGCCGAGCAGCAGTCCCAGGGCGTGCTCCACCGTCAGTCTACGTATCTCCTGCCGGCCGCCGGTCAGCGCGATGGTGCGGACCACCGTGTCGTCGGCGACGCTGACCGCGATGTGCGCGGTACCGACCGGCTGGCCGTCGGCCGGCTCGGGCCCGGCGACGCCAGTGGTGGCCACCCCGTAGGTCGCGCCGAGCCGGGCCCGGACGCCCTGCGCCATCGCCGCGGCGACCGGCGGGTAGACCGCGCCGTGCCTGCGGAGCATCACCGCGTCGACGCCCAGCAGCTGGGCCTTCAGTTCGACGGCATAGGTGATCACCCCGCCGCGGAAGACTGCGGACGCGCCGGGTACGTCGGTGAGCGCGGCCGCGACCAGCCCGCCGGTCAGCGACTCGGCCACGGCGATGGTCTGGCCGCCGGCCCGCAGCCGCTCCAGGACCTGCTCAGCCAGCTCGCGGGCCGCGTCGCCCGCCGAGGATTCCGGCCCCGAAGACCCCACGACCACGATCACGCCTCCCCTAGGTCCCGGCCGGCGGCCGATTCTGGACGGCCCGGTTCCGAACGGCCCGGTTCCGAACGGCCCGGTTCTGAACGGCGGAGCCGCATCGCCTGAAGGACGTAGTCGACGCCGGTCACCACGGTAACCACAACCGCCGCCGCCATGAAGAGCTCACGCACGATCGCTGGCGGGCTCAGCGTGGCGGGCAGCACATACAGGCAGATCGCGATGACCTGGAGCAGGGTCTTCGCCTTGCCGCCGCGGCTGGCCGCGATCACACCGCGGCGGATCACCCAGAACCGCAGCGCGGTCACCGCGATTTCCCTGAACATGATCACGCCGGTGACCCACCAGGGCAGTTCGCCGAGCGCCGACAGGCAGATCAGGGCGGCTCCGGTCAGCGCCTTGTCCGCCACCGGGTCGGCGATCTTGCCGAAGTCAGTGACCAGCCCGCGGCTGCGGGCCAGCCGGCCGTCGAGCAGGTCGGTCAGCGACGCGACGCAGAACGTGGCGAGCGCCGCCAGCCGCCCGGCGGTACCGCCCGCGAGCAGGCAGCCGACGAACACCGGGACCAGAACGATGCGAACCGTCGTGAGGACGTTCGCCACGTTCCAGAGCCCGGCCTCCTGGGTCACCGCGGCTTCACGTCGGCGATCAGGTCCACTCCTTCGGAGCCGGTCACCACGGCACGGACCATGTCCCCGATCGCCAGCGGGGTCTCGCTCCTGACCGTGGTCACCCCGTCGACCTCGGGAGCCTGGTGGGCAGCCCGGCCCAGGTAGCTCCCGGCCGTACCGCCTTCGGCCGCCTCCTCGATCAGCACGTCGAGGGTCTCGCCGAGCCTGCTCTCGGCCCGCTGGGCCATCAGCTCGTCGGCCAGGCCGGCGAACTCCCCGACCCGGCGGGAGATCTTCCCGTCGTCCAGCTGGCCGGGCAGCGACGCGGCCTCGGTGCCGTCCTCGTCGGAGTAGCCGAAGATGCCGATCGCGTCCAGCCCGGCGCTGCTCAGGAAGAGCTCGAGCTCACGCAGGTCCTCGGCGGTCTCGCCGGGGAAGCCGACGATGAAGTTGGACCGCACCCCGGCTTCCGGGCTCCGCTCTCTGATCTGACCGAGCAGTGCAGTGAAGCGCTCCCGATCGCCGAACCGCCGCATGGCCCGCAGCACCCGACCGCTGGCGTGCTGGAACGACAGGTCGAAGTAGGGGGCCACGCCGGGCGTGGCCGCGATCACCTCGGTCAGCCCCGGGCGCAGCTCGGCGGGCTGCAGGTAGCTGATCCTGATCCGCTCGATGCCGCCGACGGCGGCCAGCTCGGGCAGCAGCTCCTCGAGTAGCCGCAGGTTGCCCAGATCCTTGCCGTAGGAGGTGGAGTTCTCGCTGACCAGGACCAGTTCGCGGACACCGCTGGCGGCCAGCCAGCGGGCCTCGGCCAAGATCTCCGGCGGCCGCCGGGAGACGAACGCACCGCGGAAGGACGGGATCGCGCAGAAGGAGCACCGGCGGTCGCAGCCGGAAGCGATCTTCAGCGGCGCCACCACGCCGCCGGACAGCCGCCGCCGGAACACGCCCCCGCCGGGCCCGATCCAGGGCATCGCCTGATCGACCACAGTCGACGGCGCGCTGGCGGAGGCGGCGGGCACGGTGGCGGCCGACGTGGCGGCGGAGGCGGCCGGGCTCGCCGAGGCGGCGGAGGCGGCCGGGACGACGGAGTTGCGGTCTGCCGGGGTGACGGGCAACAGGGTGCGGCGGTCCCTCGCGGTGTGCGGCGGGCGCCTGCGGCCGGCCAGCACATCGTCGAGCCGGGCGCCGATCTCGGCGTAGTCGTCGAAGCTGAGCACCTGGGCCTCGGGCAGCTCATCGGCCAGCTCGGCGCCATAGCGCTCGGCCAGGCAGCCGACCGCGGCGACCCGGGCGCCCGAGTCGGCGGCGGCGAGCAGCTCGTCGATGGACTCCTGCTTGGCCGCCTGGATGAAGCCGCAGGTGTTCACGAGCACGACGCTGGCGTCGCCGTCGCTGGTCAGCTCCCAGCCGGCCGCGGTCAGCCGCGCCGCGAGCTCCTCGGAATCGACCTCGTTACGCGCGCAGCCCAGGGTTACCAGGCTGACAGTGCGGGGCGCGGGGTCAGCGATTGGACCGGAACGAGACACACCGAGAGCCTACCGTCACGAATTAGCGGGCATGAGTATGCTCACATTGCGTAACCGCCGGCTGCCAGGCGACGGTCCCGATCCTGCCGCATGAGCAGCGATGGCTTCCCCGCTCCAGAACGGCGCAATGCTCGGTGCCAGGGCTCGCAGACAAATAAAACGCTGGCTCAATTCCTCAGCTGCCCACCAGGCTGATATGCCATTGGATCCTACGCTTTGCTCCGAGACGGCTCCTAGCCGGAATGGGGGCTGAAGCTGAGCGTCTCGGGGTTGTTGACGTTGGTGGACTGGCGCTTGCCGTTCACGGTCAGCACGACCCCCGGGGGGTTACCCAGCTGAATCATCACCGCCTGCTTCTCGGTCCACGTCATCGAGGAGCCGGCCGTGACCACGCCCATGTAGATCTGCGACCCGTCGCTGCGCTTGGAGAGCAGGACCCAGCAGTCCTGGCTGGCGGTGAGCTTGATCACCACTTCGGACGACGGCGGGCTGGCCGGGTGCGAGGGCGACGAACGGGTGGTAGGCGCGGCGCTGGCCGTGGCGTGGTGAGTCGGGGCGGCGGCCGGCCTGGGCGATCCGTGCCCGCGGTAGTGCGACACCAGCCGGTACGCCCCGAACCCGATGATGGCCAGCAGCACCAGGGCCACGATCATGCTGAGGCTGGGCGAGCGCCGGTCGCGGATCTTGACCGGCCGGGACGGCTCGAACACGTCGGCGGCCCTAATCGTCCCGAGCGGGCCATGCTCGGCGTCGTACTCGGTGATCAGCGGGACCGGGTCGGCACCGACGACGCCGGCGATGCTGCGGATGTGCCCGCGGGCATAGAAGTCGCCGCCGCATGCGGCGAAGTCGTCCCGCTCGATGTCCCGGACGATCGACTCCCTGATCCGGGTGCGCTGGCTGACCTCGGCTACGGTGAGACCGGCGTGACGGCGGGCGTCCGCCAGGGTTTCGCCGATGCTCACGGTGTGCCTCCAGGAGCGCTTGTTACAACTGGTTAATCCCCAGGTACGGAGACCATCACCAAGTGTAGAGAGCGCACCGCCCGGGATCGGTAACGCTCCGGTTGCCAGTTGGCGAGTTATCCGCCTCGCAGCGAGCTGATCGTCTCTTCCAGGTCCTCCGGCCTGACCAGGACGTCGCGCGCCTTCGAGCCTTCGCTGGGGCCGACGATGTTCCGGCTCTCCAGCAGGTCCATCAGCCGCCCTGCCTTGGCGAAGCCGACCCGCAGCTTGCGCTGGAGCATCGACGTCGAGCCGAACTGCGTGGTGATGACCAGCTCCGCCGCCTGGACGAGCAGGTCCAGGTCGTCGCCGATGTCGGAGTCGATCTCCCGCGAGCTCTCCTTGGCCGCGGCGACGTCCTCCCGGTAGGCGGGTTCGGCCTGCTTCTTGCAGTGTGCGACGATGTCGCGGATCTCCTTCTCCGACACGAACGCGTTCTGCAGCCGGATCGGCTTGGACGCGCCCATCGGCAGGAACAGCGCGTCGCCCTGCCCGACCAGCTTCTCCGCGCCGGGCTGGTCCAGGATGACCCGGGAGTCGGCCAGCGAGGAGGTGGAGAACGCCAGCCGGGACGGGACGTTGGCCTTGATCAGCCCGGTCACCACGTCCACGGACGGCCGCTGGGTGGCCAGCACCAGGTGGATGCCGGCTGCGCGGGCCAGCTGGGTGATGCGGACCACCGCGTCCTCGACGTCGCGCGGGGCCACCATCATCAGGTCGGACAGCTCGTCCACGATGACCAGCAGGTACGGGTACGGCAGGTAAACTCTCTCGCTGCCGGGCGGAGGCTTGAGCTGGCCGGCCCGGACCGCCTTGTTGAAGTCGTCCACGTGCCGGAACCCGCTGGCGGCCAGGTCGTCGTAGCGCCGCTCCATCTCCCCGACCACCCAGTCCAGCGCCTCGGCCGCCTTCTTCGGGCTGGTGATGATCGGCGTGATCAGGTGCGGGATGCCGTCGTAGATGGTCAGCTCGACCCGCTTGGGGTCGACCAGGATCATCCGTACCTCATCCGGCGTGGCCCGGGTCAGGATCGACGTGATCAGCCCCCCCAGGCAGACGCTTTTCCCAGCCCCGGTGGCGCCGGCGATCAGCAGGTGAGGCATCTTGGCCAGGTTGGCCACCATCACCCGGCCCTCGACGTTCTTGCCCAGGCCGACCACCATCGGGTGGTCGTCGTTCAGCGCGGTCTGCGACTTGAGCACGTCGCCCAGGCTGACGACTTCCTTGTCGGTGTTCGGGATCTCCACGCCGATCGCGGACTTGCCCGGGATCGGCGAGATGATCCGCACGTCGGCGGACTTGACCGCGTACGCGATGTTCTTGGACAGCGCGGTGACCCGCTCCACCTTGACCGCCGGGCCCAGCTCGATCTCGTACCTGGTCACCGTCGGACCCCGGCTGAACCCGGTGACCTGCGCGTCCACCTGGAACTGCTCGAATACCTCGGACAGCGCGCCCACCACGATGTCGTTGGCCTTGGTCCGCTGCTTCGGCGCCGACCCCGGCCGCAGCAGCGCCGTCGGCGGCAGGGTGTAGGCCACCGCGTCACCGGCGGTCAGCGTGAGCTGCTCGGGGTTGCGCAGCGGGGCCGAGGGCTTGATGTCGGGGGGTGCCGGTTCCTGAGCCGGGGGCGGCGCGGCCGCGGGCTCCTCCCCGGCACCGAAGCCGAGCGCCTCGACCAGGCCGTCGCTGCCGTCCGGGCGCGGTTTGCCGCCGCGCTTGTCCCGGTCCAGCAGCGGGGTGTCGTAGGGCTTGCTGTGTTCCCCCGCCTCGATGGCCGGGCGGAGCCTGATCTGCCTGACGATCTGGGCCCGCGTCCGGCGGGCGGCGCGGGCCGGGCCGGCCTCGTGGTCCTTGTCGATCTCCAGGTCGCCGTCGTCGCCGGGGTCGGGCTGCGGGCGGCCGTACCCGAACATCACGCGCAGTTCGCGCAGGCGCTCCGGGATCCGGTGCACCGGGGTGCCGGAGATCAGCAGCAGGCCGTACGTGGCCAGCAGCGCGAGCAGCGCCGCCGCCGCCCAGGGGGTGAGCCCGCGGGCCAGCGGGCCGGACATCGCGTAACCGATGTAGCCGCCGGCCGCCCGGATGGCGTGCGCGCCGTCGGACGGGCGCGGCGTGCCCTTGGCGATGTGGATCAGGCCGAGCATGCCGAGCAGCAGCGCGGTCCAGCCGATCGCGGCCCGGATCGTCTCGGTGTTGCGGTCCGGGTGGCGCAGGAACCGCCAGGCCAGCAGCAGCGCCAGCACCGGGATCAGCCAGGACAGCGAGCCGAACCCGCTGAGGGCCACGGTCCGGATGGACCGGCCGGCCGCGTTGCCCATCCGGAACCACAAGCCCGCCGCAAGCACGATGGCCGCGCCCAGCGTGAGCAGCCCGACGCCGTCCCTGCGGTGGTGCGGGTCCAGCTCCCGCGCGCCGCGGCCGACGGCCCGGACGGCCCACCCGACCGAGCCGGCCACCAGCATCCAGGCGGCCGCGATCATGCGACCGGTCCACGTCACCAGGATCACGACGGGATCGCGGGGCGGCCGGTCCTTCGGCGGGCGGCCCTTCGTCGCCCGGCCCTTCGCCGTACCCGGCCTGCGGGCCGGCCCCTGGCTGGTCTTTTTCTTTTGACCCGAACGAGGCTGGGTGTTCCGCCCCGGCTTACGGCCGGGCGGCTGGCGGGCCGGCGACTTGGCCGGCGACTTGCCCGGCCCGGGGCGGGGAGGCGCCTCGGGGGCAGGCTCGTCCGGCCCGCCGCGCGGGCGGGCAGATCCGTTGCGGGCACGGGTCGCCATAATCACAAACGTAGCGAGAACCCACGGTTACCCCAAGCACCGCACGGGCGTGTCTCGCTTACGGCGCAATCATGTAGTGGTGGCATTGGCGGGCAGCGTGGTGCCGGGGCCGCGGCGGCGGACCCGGACCAGGTCCCGGGGATCGGGTCGGTGCCCGGGCAGCGTGCGCTCGTCCGCGCCCTCGACCGTGAAGCCGACGTCGGCGATCATCTCCAGGTCGCGGCCGCCGGGCTGGCCCTCGCTGGTCAGGTAGTCGCCGAGGAAGATCGAGTTGACGACGTACAGCGCGAGCGGCTGCAAGGTGCGCAGGTGGATCTCGCGGCCGCCGGCCAGCCGGACCTCGGCGTCCGGGCAGACGAACCTGACCATGGCCAGGATGCGCAGGCAGCGCTGCGGGGTGAGGCTCCAGCGCCCGGCCAGCGGGGTGCCCTCGAACGGGATCAGGAAGTTCACCGGCACCGAATCGGGGTCGAGTTCGCGCAGCGCGAACACGACGTCGACGAGTTCGTCGTCGGTCTCTCCCATCCCGGCGATCAGGCCCGAGCACGGGGACAGCCCGGCCTGCTTGGCCTTGCGCACGGTGGCGGCGCGGTCGGCGTAGTCGTGGGTGGTGCAGATGCCGGCGTAGTTGGCCTCGGCGGTGTTGAGGTTGTGGTTGTAGGCGGTGGTGCCGGCCTCGCGCAGGCGTTCGGCTTGGCCGTCGGCGAGCAGGCCGAGGCAGGCGCACACCTCGATGCCGGGGTGCTGCGCCGTGAATCGCGCGATCGCCGTGGTGACCCGGGTGAGGTCCGCGTCGTTCGGGCCGCGGCCGCTGGCCACCAGGCAGACGCGCTTGGCGCCGGCCCGGACGCCGGCTTCGGCGCTGGTCAGTACTTCCTCCGGCTTGAGCCAGGTGTACTTGAGCACCTCCGCGGCCGAGCCGCGCCGCTGCGAGCAGTAGAAGCAGTCCTCCTGGCACAGCCCGCTCTTGATGTTGACCAGGTAGTTCAGCTTGACCCGGCGGCCGAAGTAGCGAAGCCGGACCCGGGCCGCGGCGGCCACCACGTCCATCAGCTCGTCGTCCGGGCTCCGCAGGACGTTGAGCGCCTCGGCGCGGGCCGGCAGTTCCCGGGCGAGAGATTTCTCGGTCAGTGTGTCGAGCCAGGTCAATTCGGGCCTCCTCGCTGCTCTCCTCGGGGGCGACGGTATCAGGCCCGGCTTCGCGGTAGGGTCAGCCCCATGCGGGTCGCGATCCTCGATGACTATCAGCAGGTTTCCCTGGCCAGCGCGGACTGGTCCGCGGTGCGCTCGCTCGCCGGGATCGACGTGTTCGCTCAGCATATCGCGCGGACGGAGGCGCTGGTCAGCGCGCTGGAGCCGTACGACGTGGTGGTGGCGATGCGGGAGCGGACCTATTTCGACGCCGCGCGTCTCGGCCAGCTGCCGCGGCTGCGGCTGCTGGTCACCACGGGCATGTCCAACGCGTCGATCGACCTGGCCGCCGCGGTCGCGCGGGGCGTGACCGTGTGCGGCACCGGCGGGGTGGGGTCGTCCACGGCCGAGCTGACCTGGGGGCTCATCCTCGCGCTTGTCCGGCACATACCGGAGGAGGACCGGCGGATGAAGGTGGCCGGCGGGCCCGGCGGGGCCGCGCTCGGCGCCGGCGGCGGCTGGCAGCAGACGGTCGGCGCCGGTCTTGACGGCAAGCGGCTCGGCGTGGTCGGCCTGGGCAGGCAGGGCCGCCGGGTGGCCTCGATCGGGCGGGCGTTCGGCATGGACGTGGTGACCTGGAGCCAGAACCTGGATCCCGCGGTGGCCGCGGAGGCTCAGGTCAGGGCGGTCGGCAAGGAGGAGCTGTTCTCCTCCGCCGACGTGGTGACCGTGCACTACAAGCTGAGCCCGCGCAGCACCGGGCTGGTCGGGGCGGCGGAACTGGCGCTGATGAAGCCGTCGGCCTACCTGGTGAACACCTCGCGCGGGCCGCTGGTAGACAGCGCGGCGCTGGTGTCCGCGCTGCGGTCCGGGGCGATCGCGGGCGCGGCGCTCGACGTGTACGACGTCGAGCCGCTGCCGCTGTGGGATCCGATCAGGTTCGCGCCCCACGTGGTGCTGACCCCGCACCTCGGCTACGTCACCGAGGAGACCTACCGGGTCTTCTACGGCGACGCGGCCGAGGACATCGTGGCGTTCGCCAAGGGCTCGCCGGTGCGGGTGCTGTCTTAACGGGGTTCGTTCCAGCTCGGGTCGCGGCCGGACAGGGCCGGCGCGCGGGCGAAAGTGCTCGCGTCCGGCTTGGCCTGGACCGGGTCGGGCGGGCTAGGCTTCGATTACCACGGGGATGATCATGGGGCGGCGGCGGTAATTGTCGCTGACCCACTTGCCCACGATGCGGCGGGCCAGCTGGCTGATCTGGTGGGCGTCGGTGATGCCGTCGGCGGCCGCCATGGCCAGGGCTTCCTCGATCCTGGGCAGGACCTCGCCGAAGGCGGCGTCGTCGATGCCGGAGCCACGGGCGTGGATCTCCGGGCCGGCCACCATCTTGCCCGAGCTGGCGTCAACCACGATGACCACCGACACGAAGCCCTCCTCGCCGAGGATGCGGCGGTCCTTCAGCTGCGATTCGGTGACCTCGCCGACGGTGAGGCCGTCGACGTAGACATAACCGCACGGCACCGCGCCGGCCACGCTGGCCTGCCCGGCTACCAGGTCGACGACCACGCCGTCCTCGGCGATCACGATGTTGCCGTCGGGCACGCCGGCCAGGGAGGCGAGCCGGGCGTGCGCCCGCAGGTGCCGCCACTCGCCGTGCACCGGCATGAAGTTGCGCGGCTGGACCAGGTTCAGCACATAGAGCAGCTCCCCGGCCGGGGCGTGGCCGGACACGTGCACCAGCGCGGAGTCCTTGTGCACCACCCGCGCGCCGAGCCGGGTCAGCCCGTTGATCACCCGGTACACCGCGGTCTCGTTGCCCGGGATGAGCGAGGAGGCCAGGATGACGGTGTCCCCGGCGGCGATCCTGATCGGGTGGTCGCGGCCGGCCATCCGGGACAGCGCCGACATCGGCTCGCCCTGGGACCCGGTGGAGATCAGCACCACGTCGCCGGGGGGCAGTTCCTCCGCCTCGCGCAGGTCGACCAGGAGCCCGCCGGGCACCCGCAGATAGCCGAGGTCGCGGGCGACGCCCATGTTGCGGACCATGGACCGGCCGACGAAGGCGACCTTGCGCCGGTGCTTCACCGCGGCGCCCAGGACCTGCTGCACCCGGTGCACGTGGGAGGCGAAGCAGGCCACGATGATGCGCTGCTCGGTGTTGGCGAAGATCTCATCGAGCACCGGCGCGATCTCGCGCTCAGCGGTCACCACGCCGGGGACCTCGGCGTTGGTCGAGTCGGCCATCAGCAGGTCGACGCCCTCGGCGCCGAGCCGGGCGAAGCCGCCCATGTCGGTGAGCCTGCCGTCCAGCGGAAGCTGGTCCATCTTGAAGTCGCCGGTATGCAGCACCAGGCCGGCCGGCGTGCGGATGGCGACGGCGAGCGCGTCCGGGATCGAGTGGTTGACCGCGAGGAACTCGCAGTCGAACGGGCCGAACGAGCCGCGGCTTCCCTCGGCCACCTCTACCATGACCGGATCGAGGCGATGCTCGGCCAGCTTGCTCTGCACTAGGCCCAGGGTCAGCTTGGAGCCGGCCAGCGGGATGTCCGGGCGCTCCCTGAGCAGGTACGGGATCGCGCCGATGTGGTCCTCGTGGGCGTGCGTGATCACCAGCGCCTCGACCCGGTCGAGGCGGTCTTCCAGATAGCCGAAGTCCGGCAGGATCAGGTCCACGCCGGGCTGGTCGGGGTCGGGGAACAGGACGCCGCAGTCCACGATGAGCAGGCGGCCGCGGTACTCGAAGACCGTCATGTTCCGGCCGATCTCACCCAGCCCGCCCAGCGCGACGATGCGCAGGCCGTCGGGCGCGAGCCCGGCGGGCGCGGCCAGGTCCGGATGCGGGTGGCTCACGCGCCGGTCCCCGGGGGTGTGCTAGCTCCGGCGGGGACGACGCTGCTAGCCTTGCCGCCTGCGGCGGCGGGCCCGAGCCCCCCCGGGGCTGAGCTCCCCGGAAGTTTGACGCCGCCGGCGGTGAGGTCAAGGGCCAGCTGATGCCGTTCCGCGCCGGTCGCCGCGAGCAGCGGGAGCCGGACCGCCCCGCCGGGCAGACCGAGCAGGTCGAGCGCGGCCTTGGTCATCACCGCGCCCTGGTTGCGGAACAGGCCATCGTACACCGGTATCAGCTCGTAGTGGATCCGCCGGGCCCCGGCCACGTCGCCGGCGCCGAACGCGTCGATCATCTCGTGCAGCCGGTCGCCCACCACGTGGCCGACGACGCTGACGAAGCCGACCGCGCCGAGGGACAGCCAGGGCAGGTTCAGCATGTCGGTGCCGCAGTAATAGACCAGGTCGGTCTGGGCCAGCACGTGGGCGGTGGCGCCCGGGGCGTCCTTGGCGTCCTTGACGCCGACGATGCGCGGATGCGCGGCCAGCCGGACCAGGGTCTCGGTGGCCACGGCGGCGCCGGTCCGGCCGGGAATGTCGTAGATGAGCACCGGCAGTCCGGTAGCGTCGGCGACCGCGGTGAAGTGAGCCTCGAGCGCGGGCTGGGGCGGCTTGTTGTAATAAGGAGTAACGACCAGGAGGCCGTGAACCCCGGCTCGTTCGGCGGAACGGGCGAGCTCGATGGTGTGGGCGGTCACGTTGGTGCCGACGCCGGCCACCACCTTGGCCCGCGAGCCGACCGCCTCGAGCACCACCCGGAGCAGGCGCTCCTTCTCCGCGTCGGTCGTGGTGGGCGCCTCGCCGGTGGTGCCGTTGACCACCAGGCCGTCGTTGCGCATGCCGGTGACGAGATAGTCGGCGAGGCGAGCGGCCCCGTCGTAGTCGACGCTCCCGTCGGGAGTCATGGGGGTAATCATCGCCGTTACCATCCGGCCAAACGGCGCCGCATTCATCGTCATACCCGAACGCTACCCGTTTTCGCGGTGCGCGGAGTAGCCGGCTTACCGCCGGCCGCGCGAGAAATCCCGCCAGGGCCCGGGGGCCGGAAACGGCTGACGCGGGCTCGGGGGTGGCCACGTCAGCCGCTTTCACCCGGTCATCGCCCGGCGCGGGGAGCGTTACACGTGCGGTCAGCGGCCCGGCTGCGCGGCCCGGGGGCGCGGGGGCGCGGCGAGCGGGCCGGGGTGTGCAGGTGGGCCGAACCCGCGTTCCTTGTCGTGCGGCGGGCCAGGATCAGCGCGGCGGCCGCGGCGGTGGCCAGGGCCACGGCCAGGATCTCCGCGATCGCGGCCGCGCTCAGGCTGACGGCGATGCCCGAGCCGATGCCGCTGGTCTGACCCTGCATGTTGATCAGCCGCGGCGCCAGCACCAGGCCGGCCACCGTGCCGCCGGTCACGCCGACGGCGGTGAGGATCATCGTGTTGACCGCAAGCGTGGCCATCACCTGACGCGGGGTCAGCCCCATGGCCGCCAGCACGCCCACCTCGTGCCGGTGGTCGCGCATCCCCACCACGGTCGCGGTGAGCAGGCTGGCCAGGCCGATCACGCCCAGGATGACCACCGAGATCGCGATCACCAGCTGGATCACCCGCAGGCCGCTGGCCGGGTTGGCCACCACCTGCACGTCGAGCTGGTCACCCGACCCGGCGAGCAGCCGGGCCCGGGCCGCGGCGGCCGCTACCCCGGGCTTCAGGACCAGGTGGTAGGTCAGCTGCGGCGGCGCGCTGCCCGCCTCGTTCAGTGCGTCGAGCCCGAAGTCGAGCACGTCCCCGTTGTTGTCCGGCTCGATCGTCCGGCCGACGATGTGCAGGATCACCGGCACGCCGTCGATGGTCGGGTAGATCCAGGCGCCGACCCGGATGTGCAGCAGGTCGAGGAAGCCCTGTCCCGCGACCGCCTCGTTGGGCGCGTGGAACATGCGCCCCTGCACCGCCAGGAACGGGTACGGCCGGCTCGAGGTGCCCATGGCCCGGGCGATGAAGGTGCCGTTGTCACCCGGCAGCAGCGTGACGAACTGGGCCCCCGGATACGACGCGAGCACTTGGTCGTCGTGGCCGATCAGGGCCAGCATCTGCTTGCTGTCCAGGCCGCCCTGGCTGACCGTGACGGCCGAGGCGAGGCCGATCTTGCCCGGGTCACCGGTGAACCCGTCGATGGTCGACCAGCAGGTCAGCGCGATCGTGATCATCACCATCGGGATGGCAAGGCCGAACACGGTCAGCGCCGCGGACAGCCGGCGGGTGAGCGAGTCCCTGGCCCCGAGTACGAGCGCGGCGGGCAGGTGGACGAGCAGCCCGAGCCGGGAGATCAGCGACAGGTGCCCGCGGGGCGGGCTCGGCCGGACCGCGGCGACCGGCGACACCCGGCCGGCCCACCAGGCCGGGATCACGGTGGCCACGGCTACGGTGAGCACGGTGCCCAGCCCGATCAGCGTCATCCAGGCGCCGGACAGCGGCGCCAGGCCGACCGGCGTGCCGTCCGGCAGCCGGACGAACTCCGGCGAGGTCATGATCCGCGCGGCGAGCAGCCCGAGCCCGGCCCCGGCCGCCCCGAGCAGGGTCTGCTCGGCGAGCAGCATCCGGACCACCTGCCCGGGGGTGAAGCCGAGCGCCTTCAGCATCGCGATGTCCTGGCGCTGCACCAGGACGCGGCCCGCGGTGACGTTGGCGATGGCGCACGGGGCGGCCGCCAGCGCGATGATCCCGAACAGCGCGAGCAGCAGCCCGAGCAGCCGGTCGTTGCTCGCCATCGAGTCCTTCACCTGCTGCCAGGTGGAGTAGCGCTCGACGGCGGAATTCTCGCCCGAGCCGTTGTACAGGTTCCAGATGGTCTGCACGACCTGGCCGGTGGCTACCGCGGAGGTGTCGTACAGGCGCAGGCCCACGATCTCCTGGGTCTCGCTCGGGTTCGGCTCCACCTGGCTCAGCAGCCGGGGCTGGACCCAGATAAGGCCGGGCGTCCACTGCGGGTAGAAACCCTGGTCGGCGGTGTCCGCGAGGCCGATCACCCGCATCCAGACGCTGGTGCCGTCGATGCCGTCCACCATGATCCAGTCACCGACCCCGGCGTGCACGGCCTGGGCGAACGACGCCTCGAGGACCGCCCCTTCCGGAGCCGAGGAGCGCAGCCAGGTGCCGCTCACCACGGCCGGCGCGGACATCGCGGGCAGCTTCGGGGTCATGGCGCGGACCTCGACCGGCGATTTCTCGGCGCCCTGCTCCAGGGTGGCCGACGCGGCCTGGTAGGGCTGGCCGGTCTGCTCGATGCCGGCCACGTACCGCAGGTCGGTGGTATTGGTGCCGTGCTGGAAGTAGATCAGCACGTCCGCGCCGCGGGTCCGGGCGAACAGCTGCTGCCAGGGGTTGACCGCGCCCTGCAGGAGCATGGTGGCGAGGAACAGCGCGGCCACCACCCCGGCCACCACGGCGACCGTGACCAGCGCCTGGCCCCGCCGGGCGCGCAGGTCAGCGCGGGCCCACCGGAGCGTGCCTCGCATCGGGTCTCAGCCTCTCAGCTCCAGGACGTCGCCGACGCCGTTCACCGGGCGCGGGATGGGCGCGATCCTGGCGTCGTCGGCCACCATCCCGTCGTACAGGTTGATCACCCGGTCGGCCAGGCTGGCCACCCGGGCGTCGTGGGTGACCATCAAGATGGCCTGCCCGCCGGCGTGCGCCCGGCGCAGCAGCCGGAGCACGTCCCTGGTGTTGGAGCTGTCCAGGTTGCCGGTCGGCTCGTCGGCCAGCAGCACGCTGGGCTCGTTGGCGAGCGCCCGGGCCAGCGCGACGCGCTGCTGCTCGCCGCCGGCCAGCCGGGCCGGGGCGGCGGCCGCCTTGTCGGCGATGCCGAGCTCGGCCAGCAGCTCTTCGCGGCGCCTCCTGGCCTGCCGCGGGGTGGCGCCGGCGAGCAGCGCGGGCAGCTCCACGTTGTCGGCCACCGTCATGTTGGACAGCAGGTTGAAGAACTGGAAGACGAACCCGATATGCTGACGGCGCAGGACGGCCCAGGCGGCCATGGACAGCCGGTCCACGCGCTCGCCGCGCAGCCAGATCTCGCCGCTGGTGGCCGGCTCCAGGCCGCCGAGCACGTGCAGCAGGGTGGACTTGCCCGAGCCCGATGGCCCCATGATCGCGACGAACTCGCCGATGGCGAGCTCGATGTCCACTCCCCGGACGGCCTCCACCGCGACCCCGTCGGCCCGGTAGACCTTCACCAGCTTGGACGTCCGTAGTAGCCCAGGGGGATCGGGGGGGGCGGGCAGCCCCCCTGCGCGGGGGGTCACCGGGGGGTCGCCCCCCGGGGGATAACGCCATCTCACACAAGTTCCTCCTGGCATCTCTCCAGCCAGTCGAGGTCGGCCTGCAGGTGCAGGATGGCGCCCTCGATCAGGAGCCGGGCCGGGGCGTCCGCCGGGTCGGCGTCGGCCTGCAGCTCGGTCAGGTTACGCATTATGCCGAGATAATGCCTGCGCTGGGAGTTCACGAGCTTCATTCGGTCGGCGAGTCCGGCCATCGGCGCCAGGATCAGCTTGATGAAGAACTCGTCGCGGACCCGCGGCCCGTCGCTCGGCTCGTCCACCCAGGCACGCAGCGCCTCCCGGCCCGCCGGGGTGAGCTCGTAGACCCGCTTGTTGGGCCGCGTGGTCTGCTCCACGTCCTCGCTGCGGACCAGGCCGTCCTGCTCGAGGCGCTTCAGCGTGACATAGATCTGCCCGATGTTCGGCGACGGATACGCCTGGCCGAAGGTCTGCTCGAGCGCGAGCTTCAGCTCGTAGCCGTGAGCCGGCTCCTTGGCGAGCAGGGCCAGCAAGGGCTGCCGCACGATCGGTGTCACCTCCATCGGGTCCCGCGGGACCCGCGCTCAGATTACAGCTCTGTATCACCATTCGATAAGGCCCAGCGCCACGGATAAAAGTCGGCACCGGGGGTAACACCGCAGGTGACCGCGGTCCCCCGACGACCCCTGTCGCGCTTCGCCCGGGCGTCGCGAAACATGTCTGACTCGTTATGTGACGCTGTTGACATATACCTAACGGCGGTGCATAACATGCATGTACGAATTTTACATGGCCCTGGGGTATTTGGGTGGAGGCCCGGATGAGGCGTGCGATGCCCGGTGTCGCGGCCCTCGCTGCGGCCCTCCTGCTCACCGCGGGCTGCGCGACCGGTGGCGCCTCCCCGGGCGGATCGGCTCCGTCGACCGACGGGATCGGCCCCATCACGTTCGCCATCGGCCAGGACAACCCCGGCTGGCTGCAGGGCGTGATCACCGGGTGGAACGAGCGTTATCCCACCCAGAAGGTCACCTTGCTGCTGCTGCCGCAGGCCTCCAACGACCAGCTGGCCCAGCTGGTCGCGAACCTCCAGGCGAAGAGCGACGAGTACGACGTCATCGACATGGATGTCATCTGGACCGCCGAGTTCGCCTCGAACGGGTGGATCATCCCGCTGCCGCAGAACCAGTTCCCGCTCGGCGACTTCCTCAAGCCGGCCGTCGACACGGCCATCTACCAGGGCCGGCTGTACGCCGTGCCGGACTACAGCAACGCGGATCTCCTCTACTACCGCAAGGACATCCTCGCCGAGGCGGGCAGGCAGCCGCCCAGGACCTGGGCCCAGCTGCAGCAGCTCGCCGAGACCGTGGCGCCCAGGTACGGGCTCTACGGTTACGCCGGCACGTTCGCGCCGTACGAGGGGCTCACGGTCAACTTCGCGGAGGCCGTCCAGTCAGCCGGGGGGTCGATCCTGTCCCCGGAGGGCACCAAGGTCACCGTGGACTCGGCCCAGGCGCTCCAGGGCCTGGAATTCCTGGTGCACGGGTTCCAGCAGGGCTGGATCCCCAAGGTGACGCTCACCTACGAGGAGGAGTCGGCGCAGGACGCGTTCGAGGCCGGCAAGTTCTTGTTCCTGGACAACTGGCCCGACGTGTACGCGGCCCTGTCCGAGCCGGGTCCGCAGAACAAGGTGTACGGCAAGTTCGGGATCGTGGCGCTGCCCGGCCGGGACGGTCCGGGTTCCAGCTCGCTGGGCGGGGCCAACCTCGCGATCAGCGCCTACTCCCAGCACCAGCGGACGGCGCTGAACTTCATCAAGTACATGACGGACCTGGACAACGAGCGGCAGATGCTGGAGCTTGGCTCGTTCCCCCCGGTCTGGACCCAGCTCTACACCAACCCCGGCCTGCTCGGCACCCATCCCTACCTGCACGTGCTCGAGCAGGCCATCAACGCGGCCGAGCCGCGCCCGGCGATCACCAACTACGACCAGGCCAGCCTGGCCATCTCGAGCGCGGTGTACGAGACGCTGACGCAGCAGAAAAAACCGCAGCAGGCCCTGGCGGAGATGGCCGGGCAGCTGACGCAGATAATCCGCGACGGCTGATGCTGTGCAGGGCTGACCGCACGGGGGTCGGCCAGCCCTGTGCCGCTGATCGAACCCGCTGGTCCGGACGGCATCCGGACGCCGGGACGCCGCACCCGGCCGGCCCTGAGCCGGCCACTCGACCACGACTGCTATTACATAGGGTCACGAAGAAACTACCTTCAGTGGAGGGAAGCATGGGATCGCGCAGATATCCCGGAAGACGCCCTGTCAGGGGCTGGCAGCTGGCTGCCTTCATGGCAGCCGGGGCGCTCGCGGTAGCCGGCTGTAGCAGTAGCAGTAGCAGCCCGAGCAGTAGCAGCACCAGCGCTCCGGCCGCCGCCGTGTCGTCCGCGCCCGGCAATGCGACGTCGGGGACGATCAACTGGTGGGCCAGCCCGATCAACCTCACCGGCGCCGACGTTCGGACGGTCCTGATCAACTCGTTTGAAAAGCAGTACCCGAACATCCACGTCACCCTTACATCCGCGCCCACGGACACTGACACGAACCGGGCCACGCTCGCCACGACTATCTCGGGGGGCTCGTCCACCCCGGACGTGTTCATGGGCGACGTGATCTGGCCGGCGCAGTTCGGCGCGCACCAGCTCGCCGTGCCGCTGTCGGACTACCTGCCGTCTAGCTACTGGGCGCAGTTCGCTCCCGGGCTTGTCGCGGGCGCGACCTACAAGGGCAAGGTCTACGGCTCGCCGCTGTTCGAGGACCAGGGCTTCCTGTACTACCGCAAGGATCTGCTCGCCAAGGAGGGGATGTCGGTACCGACTACCTGGGAGCAGCTCGAGTCGGACGCCATGAAGATGCAGAAGGCCGGGCTGGTCAAGTACGGCTTCGTCTGGCAGGGCGCTTCCTACGAGGGCCTGACCTGCAACTACATCGAGTACCTGGCCGACGCGGGCGGGACCGCGACCAACAGCGACTACACCAAGGCCAGCCTCGACTCCGCGGCCGCGGTCAAGGCGACCACGTTCATGCGCTCGCTGATCACCAGCGGCGTCACGCCGGCGGCAGTGACCACGATGCAGGAGCCGCAGGCGGAGTCCACCTTCACTTCCGGGAATGCCGCCTTCCTGCGTTACTGGGACTCCGGCTACGCCGCCTCGCAGGTTCCGGGCACGCCCACCGTGGGGAAGGTCGGCGTGGCCCCGCTGCCCACGTTCCAGGGTCAGTCGTACCCCGGGTACTCCAACATCGGCGGCTGGAACATGTACATCAACCCGCACAGCAAGAACATCGCCGCCGACCTCACGTTCATCAAGTTCCTGGCCAGCGAAACGGCCCAGAAGATCCTCTCGGTGCAGTACTCCGAGATCCCGACCACCACCGCGGTGCGGAACTCCCCCGACGTGATCAAGCTGAACCCGGTGCTGGCCACAGTGCCGAAGACCAAGCTGGTCCCGCGCCCGGCCGGCACGCCCAACTACCCGCAGCTGAGCACCGCGATCTACACCAACGTGAACGCGGCGCTGGCCGGCTCGACCTCGCCGTCCGCGGCGATGTCGTCCGCCCAGTCGCAGGCCAATACCGCGCTGAGTAGCGCGCCCGGCGGCCTGTAACCGCAGATAGCGCTCAGGGCTGGGCGGCACGGGTTTACCGTGCCGCCCAGCCCCGGGCGATTGCTTGAACGTGGCGGACCGGGGGTACCCACGGGACAAGGAGTGTGAGCTATGAGCACTATCTCAACACCTGTCGAAAAGGCTCCGGCAACCACGCGCCTGGTAGGTCGCCCGGACGTCAACCGCAAGAGGATGGCCCGGCTGGGCTGGGCCTTCTCCGCTCCTGCCCTGATCATCATCGCTGCCGTCACCATCTTCCCGATCCTCTACTCGGTGGCGATGAGCCTGTCGAACGTGACCGTGACTGGCAGCGGCATCAGCCTGAACGGCTTCACGTGGGCCAACTACTCACTCGTGCTGCAGAACTCCACCTGGCACTACGCACTCGGCTTCACGGTCATTTACACGTTCATCACAGTGGTGGTCGAGCTGATCCTGGGCACCATGATCGCCCTGGTGCTCGAACGGCTGGCCGCCGGGCGCGGGTGGATGATGGCGCTGCTGCTGCTGCCCTGGTCGATGATCACGGTCATCAACGCCGAGCTGTGGGGCTACATCTACGAGGGGACGTACGGGGTGGCGACGTACCTGTTCGGCGTCCAGAACATCCTGGGCACGTCGACGCCGGCCATCATCGGGCTGATGATCGCCGACATCTGGAAGACCACGCCGTTCGTGGCCATCATCGTGCTGGCCGGGCTGGTGATGCTGCCCGGTGACATCTACGAGGCGGCCGAGGTGGACGGGTCGTCGGGCTGGTCGACCTTCTGGCGGATCACGGTGCCACTGCTGCGGCCCACCCTGGCGCTGGCCGTGCTGTTCCGCGTGCTGCAGGCGTTCGGCCTGTTCGACCTGCCGTTCGTGCTGACCAGCGGCGGTCCGGGCACGTCTACCACGTCGCTGGCCATCCTGGGCTATGACGCGATGTTCAAAAACCTGGCCTTCGGGCCGGGCGCGGCGGTGGCCGTCACCACCGCGCTGCTGGTGCTGCTGGGCTGCCTGATCTCGCTGCGGACCTTCAAGGTCCAGGTCGGCAAGGAGGGTATGTGATGCGCAGGCGCAAGCGGGCCGGCTGGCACCGGGTCATCAACGGCATCAACATCGCCACGCTGGTGGTGGTGATCTTCGTCGCGGCGCCGCTGTACTGGCTGATCGCGTCCAGCTTCAAGACGCCGTCGGCGATGGGCGCCTACCCGCCGCAGCTCTTCCCGAACCCGATTAGCACCGCCAACTACCACCAGGCGTTCGTCCAGTACGACTTCTGGATCTACTTTCGCAACTCGCTGATCGTGACGCTCGTGGCCACCGCGCTGGTGCTGATCTTCGGGACGCTGGCCGGGTACGCGCTGGCCAGGACGCCGATGCGCGGGAAGTTCAGCACGATGGTGACGCTGCTGATGATCTCGCTGTTCCCCGCGATCGCGGTGATCGCGCCGCTGTACACGCTGCTGAAGGACCTCGGCTGGCTGAACAGCTACCAGGCTCTGATCATCCCGTACACGGCGTTCAACCTGCCGTTCGCCATCTGGATCCTGCGCAACTACATGCTCGGCATCCCCAAGGAGATGGAAGAAACCGGCCGGATCGACGGGGCCGGGCCGCTGCGGACGATCTGGTCGATCGTGCTACCGATGGCGCTGCCTGGCGTCTTCACGGCCGGGATCTTCTGTTTCACCGCCTGCTGGACGGAGTTCTTGATGGCGCTGACCTTCAACATCGCCAACAACTACAAGACCATCCCGGTCGGCATCGCCACCTTCGGTACCGCGATGGAGGTCCCGTACGGGACCATCTTCGCCGCCAGCGTCGTGGCGGTCGTCCCCATCGGGATCCTGGTCTTCATCTTCCGCAAGTTCGTGATCTCCGGCCTGACCTCGGGCGCGGTGAAGGGATAAAGGAGTCATCGTGGCCCCGGTGAGCATGGAGAAGGTCAACAAGGTCTACGAGAACGGCTTCCACGCCGTCAAGGACATGGACCTGGACATCAGGGACGGCGAGTTCATGGTGCTGGTCGGGCCGTCCGGCTGCGGGAAGACGACGGCGCTGCGGATGGTGGCCGGCCTGGAGGACATCACCAGCGGGATCCTGCGGATCGGCGGGAAGGAGGTGAACGACGAGACGCCGAAGGAGCGGGACATCGCGATGGTGTTCCAGAACTACGCGCTGTACCCGCACATGACGGTGCGGGAGAACATCGGGTTCGCGCTGAAGCTGCGCAAGACGCCCAAGGCCGAGCTGAAAGCCAAGGTCAACGAGGCGGCCGAGATCCTGGGGCTGACCGACTGGCTGGACCGCAAGCCCGGGCAGCTGTCCGGCGGCCAGCGGCAGCGGGTGGCGATGGGCCGGGCAATCGTGCGGCAGCCGTCGGTGTTCCTGATGGACGAGCCGCTGTCCAACCTGGACGCCAAGCTGCGGGTGCAGATGCGCGCCGAGGTGGCGCGGATCCAGCGGCACCTGGGAGTCTCCACCATCTACGTCACGCACGACCAGGTGGAGGCGATGACCATGGGCGACCGGGTCACGGTGATGCGGTCCGGGGTGCTGCAGCAGGTCGACGCGCCGCAGCACCTGTACGACAACCCGGACAACATCTTCGTGGCGGCGTTCATCGGGTCCCCGGCGATGAACCTGTACGACGCGACGGTGGGCGAGGGCGCCCGGTCGGTCAAGGTCGGCTCGCAGACGATCGACCTGCCGGACTCGGTGCGGATCAAGCGGCCGGCGCTGGCGTCGTACGCGGGCAAGGAGGTCGTGGTGGGCATGCGGCCGGAGCACCTGCCCGCGGAGGCCGACGACGCGGCCGGGCCCAAGCTGGTCGGCGACGTGGACCTGGTCGAGGCGCTCGGCTCGGAGCTGGTGGTGCACTTCACCGTCGACGCGCACCGGGTGCTGGCCGAGGGCGCGGTGGACAAGGACGAGGCCGCGGCGGTCAAGTCCGGCGAGGGCGTGGCCCGGGTCGCGGCCAAGACCCCGGTCAAGGCCGGCGACCGGCTGACCTTCGCCGTCGACACCGACCAGATGAAGTTCTTCGACACCCAGACCGGACTGTCCATCCGGACTTAGGAGGAACGTGACCCACGCGCAGGTCCCCGGGTCGCGCCCGCCGTGGTGGCACGGCGCCGTCATCTACCAGCTGTACGTGCGGTCCTGGCGCGACGCCAACGATGACGGTTACGGTGACCTGCGCGGCATCATCGAGGGCCTGGACCACCTGTCCTGGCTCGGGGTGGACGCCATCTGGCTGTCGCCGACCATGCCGTCCCCGGACGAAGACTGGGGCTACGACGTCAGCGACTACACCGGCGTCCACCCCGAGCTGGGCACGCTGGCCGATCTGGACGAGCTGATCGCCAAGGCCGGCCGGCGGGACATGCGGGTGCTGCTCGACCTGGTGCCCAACCACACTAGCGTCGCGCACGCCTGGTTCGCCGACGCGCAGCGGCGGGACTCCGCCCACCGCGGCTACTACGTCTGGGCGGATCCTTCGCCCGGCGGCGGCCCGCCGAACAACTGGCTCGACTTCACCGGCCGCCCCGCCTGGCAGTGGCACCACAGCGGCCAGTACTACCTGCACAACTTCCTGCCCGGCCAGCCGGACCTGAACTGGTGGGAGCCCGCGGTGCACCGGGAGTTCCGCGACATCCTGGAGTTCTGGTTCGAGCGGGGGGTGGCCGGGTTCCGCATCGACGTGGCGAACGGCCTGTACAAGGACGCCGAACTGCGCGACAACCCGCCGGCCGCCGGGGCCGGCCCGCTGGACGGCGCCCACGGCCTGCAGGCCGTGTACAACCTCAACCGGCCGGAGACGCATGGCGTCTACCGGGACTGGCGGAAGATCGCCGAGAGCTACTCGCCCGCGCGGCTGCTGCTCGGCGAGACCTGGGTCCCCGACGCCGAGCAGCTGGCCGCCTACTACGGCGATCACAACGAACTGCAGCTCGGGTTCAACTTCCCGTTCGCCTTCGCCGACTTCGATCCGGCCCGGCTGGCGGCGATCGTGCAGCGGACGCTGGCCGCCCTCCCGGCCGGCGCGTGCCCGGTGTGGATGGGCTCCAACCACGACCTGGGCCGGTTCCCCAGCCGGTGGTGCGGCGGTGACGAGCGCAAGATCAGGCTGGCGCTACTAGTGCTGGCGACCCTGCCCGGTACCAGCGTGCTGTACTACGGTGACGAGATCGGCATGGCCGACGTGGCGGTGCCGGTCGCGCTGCGCCAGGACAACGCCACGCGGGAGGCGGCCCAGGGCGCCGACCGCGACCGGGCCAGGACGCCCCTGCCGTGGGACGACTCGCCGGGCGGCGGCTTCACCGGTGCGGGCATGACGCCGTGGCTGCCGCTGCCTGCTCACCCGGCCCGCACGGTGGCCGGCCAGCGCGCCGACCCGGACTCCACCATGTCATTGGCCCGGCGCCTGCTCGCGCTGCGCCGGGCCGAACTCGGCGCCGGCCTCGCCCCGTTCGAGAACCTGCGGGTCACCGGGGGTCAGTGGGCTTACAGGACCGGCCCCCTGGTGGTGGCGGCGAACTTCACCGGGGAGCCGGCCGAGATGCCCGCCGAGGCGGGCGAGGTGCTGCTGAGCACCGTTCCCGGAACGGCCGCGTCGCCCGGCGTGCTGCGCCCCAGGGAGGGAGTCATCACACGCCGAGAGCGATGAAGGGCCGGCGGCCGCGCAGAACCCTGGATCGGCAGGCCAGGACGTTATGCCCTTTCCTAAGCGGGCGAGGCAGCGCACGCTTGGATGAGGGCGCGATCCGGAGACGGAGGTGGCGGTTCGTGGACGCGTCGGCAGTTCTCGCGAGCACGGAGGACCGGGCGATCGACGAAGCGGTGGCCAGTCTCGCGCAAGGCGATCAGGCAGCCAGCCCGGACGAGTGCCGCCGGGACGTTCGGCAGCTGTTCCGGCTCGTGCTGCGCTGCGTGCGCGCGGGCCGCGCCGAGCCGATCATCAGGCCGTCTGAGCAGATCGCAGGGCACAGTTACGCCGCGGGCATCGAGCTCACCGTGCTCCAGGGAACGTTCAACGTCCTGGCGGACGTGCTCTGGCGCCAGCTGGCCGGCGCCCTGCCCGGCGAGCAGCTGGTTCCGGCCCTCGGGCTGCTGAACGCCATCGCCGTGGCAGGCAAGGACGCGATGGCCCGCACCTACGTGTCCCTGGCAATCCGGGACCGCAACGGGCAGGCTGAGCCGCCGGCAGAGGAGCCGGCCAGCGCTGCCGCCGGGTCCGACGGCCGGGCGGGCACCGTCGTCCTGACCGGCGTGGTCGGCCAGGTCGGCATCGTCACCCTGGCTGACCATCATAGGCGCAACATCATCGGCACCCAGCTGGCCAACGGGGTCATCGCCGCGCTCGAGAGCCTGCGCGGCCAGCAGGTGCGCGCGATCGTGCTGCGCGCCGCGGCCGGGCTGGACGTGTGGTCCGCCGGCCATGATATCAATGAGCTGCCCAGGGGCGGACGGGACCCGCTGGGCTACAACGATCCGCTGGAAGGGCTGATCCGCGCCGTCCGCACCTTCCCCGCGCCCGTCGTCGCCATGGTGCACGGCACGGTCTGGGGCGGCGCGCTTGACCTGGTGCTCAGCTGTGACCTGGCGGTCGCCGACGAGACGGCCTCGTTCGCCATCACCCCCGCGAACCTGGGACTGCCCTACAACATGACCGGGCTGCTGCATTTCCAGGGGCGGCTGCCCATCAATGTCATCAAGGAGATGTTCTTCACCGCGGCGCCCATCAATGCCCGCAAAGCCAAGGAGTGGCTGCTCATCAACCACCTGGTCCCCTGGGACCGGCTCGAATCGTTCACCCTGGAGCTGGCCGCGACGATGGCGACGAAGTCGCCGCTGGCCATCGCGGTCATCAAGGAACAGCTCCGTGTCTTGTCCGATTACCAGCCCATCGCCGCACATGTGTACGAACGCGTTCAGGGCCTGCGCCGGGAAGCGTACGACAGCGGCGACTACCTCGAGGGCCTGAGAGCCTTCGCGCAGAAACGCCAGCCGATCTTCCGGGGCACCTAGCTCCGGAAGGACTAACCTCGTGGGCGGCAGTGAACAGCGCGAACGCGGAAAGGATTAACCCCGATGACCGATGATGAACAGAGCGCATACGGCGCGCTTCCCCGCCTGGTCCAGGAATTCAGCAAGCAGTTCCTGGAGGCCACCGAGCGGCTGCAGGGCCTGTCCGGACTATCCGCCCTGGGCGGGCTGGGCGGCCTGGGTGGGCACCTTCCGACGGCCGACGCGCTTCCGCTGCCCGGTGCCTTGTCGGCGGCGCAGCTGACCTCGATCGCCAACAGCATCAGCGCGCAGCGGCGCAGCATCGATGCGCTGAAGACTCAGCTGTCCTCGTTTGATGAGCAGCTTGCGGCGCTGGAGCAGATCCTCGGCCCGCTGACGGAGTGGAGCCGGACCTGGGCCGAGTTCGAACAGCGGCTCCTCAACATGGGCCGGCGGCCGGAGCCGGGAAGCTAAGCCAGCGGCTCAGGGTCTCGCGCGGGCGATGGCGGGGCAATCAGATCCAGGTGCCAGACATCGCGTTCCTCTCTCGATCCGGCTGCTTGCCCAGCGATCCGGCCCACCGAGTTCGGTACTCTACGAAGCTATATATCGTCAGATAGTTACTAACGGTCCGGTGTTCTATAAGCTTCGCCAAGCCCGCGACCGCGCCGGCGATCAGGAAGGGCGGATGCCCGGGTTGATCCCGGCGCGGGCGCGAGCGAACCCGGCGCGGGCGGCCTCCCGCGCCTGAAACCAGCCCGGAACAGCGCCTCCACATCCGCGCGGTGGTAGCGGGGCCGACCGGCCTCGTTGCGGATCTCCGGCAGTCGTCCGCGCCGCGCCCAGGTCGCGACCGCCGCCGAGGTCACCCGGAACATCGACGCCACCTGCCTGCGGGTCATCAGGTCCTCACTCATTCGACCGCCAGTCAGCGGCGCGGCTACCAGTCACCAGGCAGCCAGGCGCGGCCGACGTGCAGCCAGGCGCGGCCGGCGTGCAGCCAGGTCGGATCGGTGCCGATGGCGTCACATTCATGGGGTTCCCTGTTAGGCCGGAATGAATTGGTCCGGGACAGCGCTGGTCACCCTGCGCGGCTGCGCCCCGGGCACGGCCCGGGCAACTGCCGGTCACGGCCCGGGCAACTGCCCGGTGCGGGTTTCACGGAAAATATTGCTGCAAATTGCAGCGCGAAACATCGGTCAGCTGACGGATATTCAAAAGTTCGCGTTATGCGAAGACCCGCTGCGGTTGCTGCCCGCGACCTGCACCGACTGCTCGCGTAGGCCCCAAAGGCCTGCACTCGCAGCCGGTTTCGCATAACCCTCACGAACTGGTTACGCGGTCCGGCGTCGGCGCGTCAACAAATGCATGTGCTGATGCACGTGCATTTTCTTGACAGTTTGGCCGCATTGGAGCACGATAGCGGGTGACCGCAGGACCGAACCTTTCCGTGACAGTCCTGCGCTGCCAGGAGTACCTTAGGCAGCGCCGCAGGGCCCCGCTCACCCCCCCAGCGGGGTCCTGCGGTCGGGTCCGGGTCGTGCGGTGTCGCGCGGCCCTCACGGACCGGCATTCACGATGAGTCGCTAGATTCCCAGCCCGGCGAGCTGGCCAGCTCTTGGCTGGGCTGTCTCGCCACGACAGCCGGGCCAGCCTTCGCGAGTACCTGGGGCATGAGATCGAGGAGGCCCAGGGCAGCTCGACGACGATGGGCCCGGGCGTGGATACGGTTCGCGGATGGCGAGTATCGCGTTCCGGTTGGCGAGCGCGGACGCGTGGTCTAGCCTGCTGTGACTATGGCCGGTGTAGCTGGTTCCGGGAACCCGGTGTGCGGGCACCCCGTGCAGCCGGGATCTCGGTTCTGCCCGGTCTGCGGGCAGCCGACAGCCGGCAGCGCTGCGCCGTCCCAGCCGTCGACGGCACCGTTGCCGACGGTCCCCGCCTGGCCGCAGTCCACGTTGCCGCCGTCGGCGTCACCCACAGCCGGCCCGCGACCGCAATCAGAGTCGGAGCCCTGGGATTCCTGGTATGCGCCCCGGCGCCCGCAGCCCCGGGCAGCGCCACCGGGCAACGGACCCCGGCCGTCACCCGCGGCCCCTGCGGCGTGGCCCGCGGCCCCTGCGGCGTGGCCCGCGGCCCCTGCGGCGTGGCCGACGGCCCCTGCGGCGTCCGCAGGGTTTGCGTCCCGGCCGCCACCGGGTGGCGGGCAACCGCCGCGCGCCGACCCGGATCCGACGCGGGTGGATGGCCTGGCTCCGGTGCCGCCCGCCGACCCGGATCCGACGCGGGTGGATGGCCTGGCTCCGGTGCCGCCCGCCGACCCGGATCCGACGCGGGTGGATGGCCTCGCTCCGGTGCCGCCCGCCGACCCTCCCACAGCGATGCTCGACGACCTGCGGCTGGCGCCTGCCCCTGGCTGGCCACGGCGCCCCGACCGCCGGATGGTCCCGGTGATCGCCGCCGCCGTGCTCGTGGCGATCGTGGCCGGGGTCGTCATCCTCCGGGGCCATCCGGGTAGCACTGCCGCAAGCGGTACCACGAGCACGACGCCGTCCGCCTCGTCGCGGGACGCCCGGCGGCAGGCGGCGATGCGGCTATCCGGGCTGCTGGCGCAGAGCGTCACCGACCGTGCCGCCGTCATCGATGCGGCCGCGGGCGTGCGCGGCTGCGGCCCGTCCCTGCGCCAGGACGCGCGGACCTTCGCCCGCGCAGCCAGCTCCCGGCAGCGTCTGCTCTCCCGGCTCGGGAGCCTGCCCGGCCGTTCCCTGCTGCCTGCCGCGATGCTGCACGACCTGACCGGTGCCTGGCAGGCGTCGGCCCAGGTGGACACCGATCTCGCCCGGTGGGCAGAGGACAACGTCGCCCGCGGCTGCCACCGCGCCAGCCGATCCGACATCGCCTTGCGAGCCTCCTATGCCCCCGAGGGCCAGGCGAACGCCGGCAAGAATGCGTTCACCAGCCTCTGGAACCCGGTGGCCAGACGATACGGCCTCACCACCTACCAGCCGGATCAGTTCTGAACGGTCCGATACGTTTCCGCACGGCCAGCCGCCTCACGATGTCGTGTGAGTCAGCGGCGCGGGAAAGGCACTGGGCTGCCGGAAGCGGCCCTGCAGCACGTCCGCGAGCTGGTCGGCTGAGCAGTCCGGCGACGGCGGCGACGGCGGGGTCGATGGCCCGCTCGCGGACGTTTCCGAAGCCCATCACCAGCGCGGGTGGCGCCGCCGGGTCGGGGTTGCCGCGGTAGGCGTCGATGCCGTGCAGCCCGACCCGCCGTCGACGTGCCGCGGCGATCACTGCGGTCTCGTCAGCGCCGGGTGGCAGAGGCGCGACAGCGTGGAATCCGGCCGCGAGCCCGGTGAGCTGGACCCGGGGGGCGTGTCGGGCGAACGCGTCGGTCAGTGCGGTGCGGCGGGCTGCGTAGACGGTCCGCATCCGCCGCAGGTGGCGGTCGTACCGGCCGGTCGTGAGCAGGGTGGCCAGGGCGAGCTGGTCCAGCGTGCAGGAGCCGCGGTCGCTCATTTCCTTCTCGGCGGCAACCGCTGAGGCCAGTGATGAAGGGGCGTGGACCCAGCCGAGGCGGACCGCGGGCGCCAGTGCCTTGCTGGCCGTGCCGAGCAGGAAGACCTGGTCTGGGGCCAGTCCCTGCAGCGCGCCGCGGGTTCTTTGTCGTAGCGGAACTCTGAATCGTAGTCGTCCTCGATCACGTACCCGCCGCCGCGCCGCGCCCAGTCGGTCAGGGCGTGCCGCCGTGGCGGGGACAAGACCACCCCGGTGCGGGACTGGTGTGCCGGGGTGACCACGACAGCCTGGGCTCCGCTGGCCGCTAGTTCGGTGACCACGAGGCCTTGCTCGTCGACAGGCACGTAGGTGACGTGGATGCTCATCGCCAGGGCCGCGCGGACTGTTTCGTCCGCCTGCGCACTGCCGTAGCCGGGGTCTTCGAAGGCCACGCACGTCACGCCTTGGCGGGCCAGGGCGCGCAGGACCAGGTTGATTCCTTGCGCCATGCCGGTGGTAATGATCATCCGCGCCGGGCTGGCCGCGGCGGCTCGTACCCGCGACCGGTACGGTCACGCCCGGCTGCTCATCCCGGCGCTCGCTGTGGCGGCGCTCGGCGTGGCCGCGATGATGATGCTGAGCTCGCCTGCGGCGATCTTCGCAGGCATGGTGCTGTTCGGCGCCGGAAGAGGGTCGCGGCGGAAGGCGGGGTACTCGCCGCGCGGTCCTTGGACGAAGGCGAGCGCGAGCCCGTCCCCGACCGGGAAGAGACCGAAGAACCGGCCGGGTTCGAGCCAGGCGTGCACGCCCGCGGCCGGGCAGCCGCGCCAGTAGGTGTAGTAGGCGAACGTGACCGGCGGGTGGTCATGGTAGGTCTCGGCCCCGGCCAGCCGGGCGATCCGGGAGTTGCGGCCGTCCGCGCCGATCACCAGGCGCGCGCGGCGTTCTCCCGCCGACGTCGTGACTCCGGTGACCCGGCCGCCCTGGCGGAGAAGGCCGTGCACGGACACCCCCATCTCGACGTCGGCACCGGCTTGCGCGGCCGCGCTGAGCAAGATCGGGTCAAGCACCGTCCGGCGCGGCGCTATCGGGCCGTCGCCGGGCTCGGGCGCCGGCGGGCGATGTGGCTGTCCGCCCAGCCACAGCACCCGGTCATCGAGCCGGGGGGCAGCCGGTGGCGAGCACCGCGTCCAGCGCTTTCCAGCGGCGCAGCCGGGCAACTCCGGCCGGCTTGATCAGATGGCCGGACACCACGGTTGCTGCGCGTGCGACGTGCGCCGACTGCTCGCACAGGCCCCAAAGGCCTGCACTCGCAGCCGGCTTCGCATAACGCTCCATGTAAAGGTGATTCTCGCGCTGCCGCCCAGAAGGCGCGACCGCGACCGCCTGCGTGAAAGTCATTCGGCGCTTGGTGCCGGCGGTCGCAGAGGGTCATAGCGGCGTCCCGGTTCACGGGCGGCCCCGCTGGCTGGCTTGCTCAAGGAGACGGCGAATGGTCCGCACGTGGGTCGCTTCGATCCGCGCCCATACGGTCCGCGCGGCCGGGTTCTCCTGCCGCACGAAGGTACAGAACAGCAGTCGGCCGGCATGGCGCTGGAACAGCAGTTCGCCGGGCAGCCCGATGCGAGAGGCGGCACCCAGCAGCACGCAGTCTGGCATGCTCCGCCGGATCTGCCAGCCGAGCACGTCTTCGCCCGATCGGCGGCAACCTACTTTCAGGCCTATCGCCGACCACCCCCGCAGGAGTGAGCGCCGTTCGCTGGCCGGAGCGAACTCGAGGACCTGGCGCGCCCATTGCTCGGCCGTCTGGCACTGCGTCGGGCCGACGTCGACGAGAAAGGCGTCCTCGTAGTCGATCTGCGGAAGGGTGCTGAGCGCCCGGGCCTGGGCCGGCACGGTGACCTGCTGCACGGCAGCCCCGGCGGCCGCGTGCGGAACAATACGAGACCTTGCCTTCACGTTCAGAATCTATACCATCTAGTTCAGAAAAGGAACCATCATGCCTGAGCACAGATACCGGCAATACTGCGGCGCGGCCCGCGCTCTTGACATCGTCGGCGACCGCTGGACTCTGCTTATCGTCCGTGAACTCCTGCTAGGACCACGGCGGTTCACCGACCTGCTCGACGGCTTGCCCGGCATCAGCCGCAACCTCCTCACCGAGCGGCTGCGAACTCTCGAGCGCGAGGGAGTCATCTCCCGAGACGAGCTGCCCCCTCCTGCCGCCCGGCAGGTCTACCAGCTGACTGAGGACGGACAGGATCTCGCCGATGCGATGGTCCCGCTGGTCGCCTGGGGTGCCAGGCGACTTGGTGCCCGCGAGCCAGGCGAGAGTTTCCGCCCGCACTGGGCTGCGCTTGCCATGGTCACCTTCGCCGACCTGAACGCGGCCAGGGGCGTCAGGGAGACCTACCAGTACAAGATCGGCAATTCAGCCTTCCACTTCGCCGTCGATGACGGTTCGGTACAGCTGCGCTACGGCCGGTCGGGCAATCCCTCCGTCACCCTCACCACCGACGAACAGACCTGGGCTGACCTGGCTTCAGGCAGAACCACCGCCCATGAAGCCCTGGCAGCCGGCACCCTCACGCTCACCGGCGATTCCCGGCCCCTCGAGCGACTCGCGCGGATCTTCTCCCGCAGCACGATCCTCGCCCAGGCAGACAAGATCGTCAAAGCTCGGCGGCAGCGCTTAACGGACAGCGGGCGTCGGGTCATCTTCCCCGGCGACCTGGTCGACCGCGGTCCGGCAGCGCCGGCTGTCATGAGAGTCGTCATGGGCACGGTGTTGAGTGGCCACCCGGCCGTGGAAAGAGGTGGAATCCGCGTTGCGAGTAGCATCGGCTGCAGACCCCTGTCGTAAGCGGGGTGTGAGACCCAACCAGCGGAGGTACCAGGTGGCCGAGCTCCCACCGCCCCCAGAGGGAATTGTGCTGGCCCACTTCATCGTCTCGGACGATGTCGAGCGCTCGCGGCGCTTCTACACCGAAGTACTCGGCGGCAGGGTGGCCTTCTCCGGCCCGGGAGGGCTGACCTATGTCGCGCTATCCAACACCTGGATCATCATCAATGTCGGCGGAGGCCCGACCGACGACAAGCCGGCGGTCACCCTGGAGACGCCACGCGATCCCGACCGGGTCAGCAGCTTCCTCAATATCCGGGTCAAAGATATCGAGGCCGTGTACGCCGAATGGAGCGCCCGGGGTGCTGAATTCCTGACGCCGCCGAAACAGCACCAGTACGAGATCCGCTGCTACATCCGCGATCCCGACGGTCATCTGATCGAAGTGGGGCAAACCACGGACCCAGAGGGAGACTGGTCGCCCGCTCACTGGCCATCGAGTACGCCCGCCGAGGAGCCCGGGTGAATCCCGGGGGCACCGGCGAAACCCCTCACATCGACCGTGGCCACTCCCCCGGACTGTGGCGCTGAGGAGGTTCCGGTCATGACCACCGCGATCATCGGCACTGGAGGGCTCGGATCGGCCATCGCCCGCCGGCTCGCCTCGGGCGGCGAGACGCTGCGGCTCTCCAGCGCCGACACTGAGTCGGCACGAACGCTGGCTGCACAGATCGGTCCCGCTGCGGTGGTCGCCACCGGCAACCGCGACGCGTTGCAGGGCGCCGATGCCGTCGTCCTCGCGCTGCGGTTTACCGTGCTGAAGGGCGTCATGGACGAGATCGCCGGCCTGCTGACCGGCACGCTCGTGGTCGTTCCGAGCAACCCGCTCACCACCGACGCGCAAGGCAACGTCTCACGTGTCCTGCCGGAAGGGCAATCCTCTGGCGAGGTCGTAGCCGGGTGGTTGCCGGCGGGGGCGCGCTTGGCCATGGCGTTCGGGACCATGTCGGCCGATCTCTTCGAGTCCGCTGGCAACCGGTCACCGGAGTCGGCGGTCCTGTTCTACGCGGCCGACGATGACCGTGCTGGCGAGGAAGTCGAGCGGCTGATCCGGACGGCCGGCTTCGAGCCGGTGAAGATCGGCGGGATCGAACAGTCGGGCCGACTCGAGGTGGGCGGCGACCTTCACGATCTCGTAGTCGGCCCCGCGAAGGCGCGGTCATTGATCGGTGCGGCCTGATCGCTTCCGTTCTGCCCGGAGCCGAAGTCGTCACGCTCGATGCTCATCGTCGGCGGCAGCACGATGTCGGCGTGCCGCGCGGTCGCCGTCCAGAACGGAGGCCGAACGGGCAGCAACCGCAGCGGGTCTTCGCATAACGCGAACTTTTGCATAAGACGCAAGGCATCGTCCCGGGTCGTTGTGGCGTTGCCAGCCCCGTCCGAGGCGTTTCCGCGGATTTGTCAACGCCACAGCGAGGAACCTCTGGTGACCAGGGTCTTTGCAGCTCAGTTGCTCCAGCTCAACTCGAGACGGACACCGTGATCGCAACGAACTACAGCCGCCGTATCAGTTCGGTGGCGAGATCACGGCGGCGCTTTCGAGGAGTGCCCGGAACTCGGCGCCGAAGCGGGCGGCGGGGGCGCCGTCCACTACGTTGTAGTCGATGGCCAGGGTGAGATCCAGGACGTCCCGGACCGTGACTTGCCCGTCAACGACTCGCGGACGCTGGCTCATCCCGCCGACGATGACGTCGAGCGACATCAAGGACAGGGGCGTGATGCCGAAGCCGCCGCCGTCGGCGAACATGCCCACGGCTGTCACGGCGACGGTGCCGACGTGTTGCCGGGCCGCGACCGATCTGGCCAACACGGCGTACATGGCCGGTAGCGTGCCCGGGATCCGGGTCGCGGCCGGCGCGGCTCGTTCCAGCAATCTGCCGCTGAAACTGGCCGATGGGTCGCGCTTGACCTGGCGCAGCTCGGCAGTGAGCTCGGGCACTGCGCGGATGTCGGCGTCGCGCAGGACGTGCGGAATGGCGAAGGGACCTTGCGGGGTGAAGATCTCGACCATGGTGGCCACGTCGACGTAGTGATGGGTCACCAGCTGCCCTCGCCAGTTGCGGTAGGCGTGGACCTCCGGGTGGGCTGCGGCGGCGCGGGCCACGCAGGCCACCACGAAGGCGGTCAGCGACCAGGGCGGATCGTAACTGGCGAGGAGCCGGTTCGCCGTGGTGACATCCACCTCGGCCAACCCGTACATCGGCGCCCTGCGCCGTCCAGCACGCATGGCCGCGGTGACTACCCTCCGGTTGGACGGAAAGGGCCGCACCTCCACCCGTCGCGGACGTTCGACTGCCATTACTGAAGTCTGACAGCTCACGCTTGCGCGCTGACGCGGGCGCGCGGGTTGCGGAACCGGTCAGCGTCAGGTAATGGCGCAACTCCCCTGTCGATGCTGTAGCCACCACGGAAGCGCAGAACGGGCTGACTGCTGTGGGCCAACTTACCTTCTCATCAGAGGCGCCTCACGGACGTCAACTGGCCCGCCTGATGGCGGGCTCTGAGCTGCCCCGCGTTTTCCGGACAGGGAATTGCGGTTATTTCACGCTGCTTCCTGCCCGTTCAAGTACTCGTCCAGGACCTCTTGCGGAGTCCGGTACCCGAGCGTGGAGTGGAGGCGAGTCCTAATGTAGCGGAACTCAATCCACCGCGTAATATCATCCATCGCGGCTTTGCGGTCGCGTATGCCGTCCGGTAGACGAGCTCGTTCTTCAGCGCCCCGTTCACCGATTCCGACAGGGCGTTGTCATAGCATATCCCGGTGCGCCCCACCGACCCGACAGTAGCGGCTGGGACGCCCTCAGCGTAGGGCTATGGCGCCTTACGCACATGCCGACGTGAGTATGCGGGCCTATCCATACAATGACGCAGGCAGGCGGCCATTTCACAATCGCGAATTACAGTAGGTCGCTGTGTATCATTACGTTCTTTGAAGTGTGGCCTTATTTTGCCGGTGCGGGGCGGATACGGCGGTGAGGAACTACAGAGGTTGAAAGGCCGGGGTCCGGGTGTTACGGCGGTTCCGGTTCCAGGTCGAGTCCGGTCTGGCCGAGGAATCCCTGGATGAGATCGGGCCGGTGCTGAATGCGCCGGAGT
>Ga0335076_10000159_pt1 | contig 55816 bp, 52 predicted proteins | sample Lox_Sample_25_FD_206717 | JGI IMG/M metagenome (GOLD analysis project Ga0335076, IMG submission 206717) | Soil microbial communities from Loxahatchee National Wildlife Refuge, Florida, United States - Lox_Sample_2.5 | ecosystem: Environmental > Terrestrial > Soil > Wetlands | place: USA... | reverse complement strand
GTCATGCCAGCGGAAGAGACGACGCACTGACCCGCCGGGATAATCTTGTTGTTGACCATGAAATCGAACGGCACATTGGCCTTCACCGTCGAACTGGAGAGGGACTGGGCGGCCATCAGGCCCGACAGAGCTACCAGGATCACCGGGAGCATCCACTTAGCGCTTTTCATAATTTACCTCCTTGAAGATCGGGAAGCTCGGTGAAGAACTTCTTGTCTGTTCCCCACAAAGTGAAGCGATCTTGACCCAGGTCGGCAAAAACGTCCATGGAGACGGGATGAAGCCATCTGAATTGATCTGAAGAAGGAGCACCTGGGCCCCACGGCCGACAGCTCACGGCCCAGCGGATTGGATACGGAGACGAAACGCCGAAGGAGACTGCTTCACGATGGGGTGTTAAGCCGTGGGCTGTGGGCTGTCAGCCATGGGTTTGGGTCGCGCTTGACAGCCCGCGTCTGGCATAACAGAATTTCCAGACACTGGCCGAGAGGATGAGGGGCATTCCGTGCCTGATAGAAGAGTCCGCTTCGACGATTACCTGCTCGATTTCACCCGCTTCCAACTGTCCCGCAACGGACTACCTTTGAAGCTCGAGGGCCTGCCCCTTCAGCTGCTTATGTTCCTGGTGGACAAGCGGGGCCAGTTGGTCACCCGCGACCAGATTGCCGATGTCCTCTGGGGCAAAGACGTTTTCGTCGATGTCGAACAGGGCATCAACACCGCCATCCGCAAGGTTCGCATGATTCTCGACGACGATTCCGGGCAGCCCCGCTACCTTCAGACTGTTGTCGGCCGGGGCTATCGTTTTGTTGCTCACATCGAGGAGTTGGACCAGGACGGCCGTCGCATCCCCAGCAGCGGATCGGTGTCCGCGGAAGAACTGGGTCGAGCCATCATGGCGGCCGCGGGGCTCGATCCTGACAATCCGCTCGGTCCTCCGAAAGAGCCTTCCGAGTCCTGAGTAGCAAATCTTGCCGGGGCGAGAGTTCTGTAGTTCGTTCAGCGGCCCACCGTCGAGGCCGATTCGTTCTACAATTCTTGTATGTCCCGCTTTGAAGAACTTGCCGATCTGGAACGACGCTATCTTCTGCAAACCTACAGCCGGTATCCCCTCGCCCTGGAAAAGGGCAAGGGAGTCTTTGTCTACGACTTTGAGGGCAACAAGTATCTCGACTTTGTTTCCGGAATCGGGGTCAACGCTCTCGGGCACGCTCATCCCCGGATCGTGAAGACGATCCGCGACCAAGCTGCCAAGCTGATTCACATCTCGAATCTCTACTACAACGAATACCAGGGGCAGTTGGCACAGCGGCTCTGCCAGCTCTCGGGCCTGGATCGCGCATTCTTTCAAAACAGTGGAACCGAAGCGATCGAAGGGTCCATCAAGCTCGCCCGGCTGGCCGGACACCGCGTCGGCGGCGACAGCAAATGCAAACTGGTTGCGCTCGAAGGCTCGTATCACGGACGCACGTTTGGCGCTCTGTCGCTGACCGGACAGGACAAACACCGTAAGGGATTCGAGCCTCTACTGGGCGATGTGACGTTCGTCCCGCAAAACGACCTCGAAGCACTCCGCGGGGCTATCCATGACAATACCTGCGCGATTGTGCTCGAACCGATCTTCGGTGAGGGTGGAATTCTGGAATGCTCGACGGAGTTTCTGCAGGAGTGCCGCCGTCTCGCCGACCAGCATCAGGCGGCGCTGATCTTCGACGAAATCCAGTGCGGGCTCGGGCGCACCGGCACGTTGTTTGCTTTCCAGACCTTCGGTGTGGTTCCTGACATTCTCGCCATCGCCAAGCCGATTGCCGCCGGATTGCCCTTGGGCGCGTTCCTGGCGCGTGAGAAGTTCGCTACTGCGATTTCGCCGGGACAACACGGCACGACCTTCGGCGGCGGCCCACTGGCCTGCCGTGTCGGCCTTGAATATCTGGCGATCGTAGAGGACGAGAAGCTGCTGGAGAACGTAACCCGCGTCGGCGGATACCTCAACCAGCAACTGCAGAGTCTGGTCGGAAAATACGCGGGCGCCCAAACCGTGCGCGGGCGGGGATTCATCCAGGGGCTGGTGCTCGATATTCCGGCTCGCCCGTTCGTGGAACAAGGCCTCGCGGAAGGCGTTCTATTCAACGTTACGCAAGACACCGTAATCCGCTTCCTGCCGCCCTACTTGCTGGAAGAGAAGCACGTGGACAAGGGCGTCCGCGTGCTGAAGAAGTTGCTCGGGAAAAAGGGGAAGAAAGTGCAGCCTGTAGTGTCGGCAGCCTGAATGCGTGGGGAGGACATTCCTGTTCGCCTTCGAGCGAAGTGAGGGAAGCGCATTGTTGGTGGGTGCCGCGCCACCAAAACAAATCGGGGGAGCTGATTGCTCAACTCCCCCGTACAGAAGCGACAGAGGCGATATTCACTTAGATAGACTCCACTTGTGAGACTTTAGTTGCCCACCGAGACGCCAAAAATCGAAGAAAAATCTGCTGCCTCGGCCGTGGCTGCGACTCCGTGGCAGGAGAGTTGGATCGACCTTGCCGGAGGCTGCTTGCGCTTCCTGCAAGCCGGGTCTGGCCGGCCACTGATCCTGGTGCATGGGCTGATGGGCTACTCGTTCTCTTGGCGATTCAGCATACCGGCGCTATCCCCTCACGCTACCGTCTATGCCATCGACAACCTGGGGGCAGGCCTCTCCGTTACACCCACGGGAATGGACTGCTCGATGCGGGCCGCCGCCGGACGTGTGCTGCAATTCGTTGATGCGATGGGCTTCGAGGACTACGACCTGCTCGGAACGTCGCACGGAGGGGCGGTGGCGATGCTGGCCGCGGCCATTTCCGCTGACCGCCATGACCCCCGCCTCAAACGCCTGATTCTGGTCGCCCCCGTCAATCCCTGGTCGCGACACGGCCGGCGCCTGGCCCCGTTCATCGGTTCGACTGTCGGTTCTTTCCTGTTTCGCCATACCGTCGAACGTTGGCGATTTCTCGACTATCTCTGGTTGCGCCGCATGTTTGGTGATGGCTCCAAGATTCCGCCGGACTCGCTCGAAGGTTACCGCCTTCCCGTGCGCAGGAATCGGGGCTTCGAATATGGCCGCAAAATCGTAAGCACCTGGACCTCCGACCTCGCCGACCTGGATCAGTCTCTGGCGAAGATCCGTGACTATCCCACCCTGCTGGTGTGGGGAACCCGCGACCGCGCCGTTTCGTTTCGCTCCGCCGAACGGCTGCGTCAGAACTTCCACAACTGCCGCATGGTGGTATTTGAGAACATCGGACACTTGCCCTATGAAGAAGCGCCGCAGGAATTTAATCGCGCTGTGATCGACTACCTGGTCGGCCGATCGTAGCGCCGGCGTCCCGCCGCCTGTTGTGAGTGTGTGTAAGTGTCGTGGACGCACCCCGCTCCTTGCTGCCGGGACGGCTCCGTTACACTCTTACCAATGGGGCACGCCATTTTCGATACGCTCCGCGCTTTCATCGCCCACTATGGCTATTGGGCGGTGGCGCTGGCGCTGCTCTGCGAGAACGCGGGTATTCCCGTGCCCGGCGAAACGACGCTGCTGCTCGCCAGCTTTCTTGCCTATTCCGAGCACAGACTTCACTTGGGCTGGATCATCGTGGTGGCGACCTGTGCCGCCACGATCGGCGACAACATCGGCTACGCTGTCGGACGGCACGGTGGGCGACCGCTTTTGGAGCGTTATCAGCGCATACTCCACATTCCGCATCGCTCGCTCGAACGCGGAGAGGCCCTGTTCGCGAGATACGGCGCCGCGACAATTTTCTTCGCCCGCTTCATCTTCGGCATGCGTATCTTCGCCGGCCCGCTGGCGGGCGTGCTCCGCATGCCTTGGAGGGCGTTTGCGATTTTCAACTTCCTGGGCGCGGCGATGTGGGTCTCTGTGATTGCGACCGTTGGCTATCTGTTCGGCCAGCATTGGGACATGCTGGAACAGGTCATCAAGCGTTTTGATCTCTCCCTTGTGCTTGCGGTTCTGGCGATCGTCGTCGCGCTCTGGTGGAAGCGCAAAAGAGAGAGCCTTTAGCGCACACTTCCACCGCGCCTGGAGGACGGAGGTTGATCAGCCGCGTTCGAATTGTGTGATCGGTTCGTCGCCGGTCATGAGGTCGCCTGCCTTCCTGTCATCACCGCCCACGCTGCAGCCGCATATACAACCAACGCTCCGACATCGAGCCAGCCGTGCAGCAGGTGGAGGACGATGGCGCCGGCCATCACGGCGATGAGCAACCATCCGCCTGCCGTCAACGCGCGTGGAATGAGGAACAGGATGGCGGCGGCAATTTCGCACCAGGCGAGCACCAGACGCACGAAGTTCGGCATCCCAGTCTTCGAGAAGTTGTGCGCCGCGGCCGGCGAGAAAGCGAAGGCAGCTGCTTCGGCCAGGATCACCAGGCCAAGCGTCCATTGCAGGACGAGTAGGGCTGATCGTGTGCGGTCGGAGTTCATTTCTTCTTCTCCCGGGACGTCTTGGCTTCGCCGTGGCTTTTCTTGATTTCGGTCAGGCGGTGGCTGGCGCTGGAGTCGAGGTCGAGGCCATAGAACTTTTTCAGTTCACGAATGCGCTGGAGCGATTCGGGACTGAAGGGAGTCTTGCCGTCGAAGGCGTGCAGCACGATGCCTTCGAGCACGTCGCCGAGGGTCATGTCGTGATACTCGGCGAAGCCTTTGAGGACCTTGAGGATGCGCTTTTCCATCCGGACGCCGGTCTGGACGCGCTCGATGAGGAGGTGGGATTCGTTTACCATGGTACCAATGTACTACGGTACCACCTCCCTGCGCAAACCGACCCGGTCCCGGCTCGACTCCGGGATCTTCAGCGTCGGGGTTTCAGCTGGGGAACATGGACTGCGGAATCGGCCGCCGGGTCGTTCTCCGGCCGGCCATAGTCATCGGCATCGGTGACGTAGCAGGGCAGATCATTCTTGTGGCGACTCAGGTCGAGCACCGGCGCATCGGTCGAATATCTGAGCTGGGAATGGGACTGGCGCCAATCGCCAACCTGCCCCACCATCATTTGCGCCAGAGACTCGTCGCACTGAGTGTCCCTGGACGCGCGCAGTTCATGCAGGGTGGAGTAATCCAGACCGTAATCGGAGAGACGCGGCTGATACGGCAGAAAACCGAAAACCAGCTTGACCAGCCGGGATTCGTCCTTGTCGACCTGTTTCTCGGCGATGAAGACTTCTTCGTTCTGAAAAAATGAGGACCGGGGATGATTCCAGGCCAGGGCGACCAGGCGCAGATGCATGACTTCTTTTTTTGGCCATTCCCATTTCAAATCGCCGTGAGCGCGCTCAGGTCCGCAAAGGACGCAGCCGGCGAACAGCACACCTGCGACAACAACTCCCCATCGTAAAGAACCCATGTGGACCTGACTTCCTCTCGGTGCTTTCGATGCCAGTTCCAGCATAGGAGTAGCACTCCTGCATGCAGGAAATCGTTAGGGCAGAGTGGGGTCTAGCGCAGCAGCCTTACCAGGATGAGTGCCTTCCGGGTGATCATCGCGGTTTCCAGGAGAACGCCTTGTTTATAATCAAAGTTTCTCCAATCCAGCGAAGGAATCGCATTGGCTCTCGACGAAAACATCTACGAAATCCGGCGCGAGAAGCTGAAAAGAATTGAGGCCCTCGGGCAGACGGCTTATCCGACGAAGTACAACTTCAGCCACACTGTGCCGGAAATTCTCGCCAAGCACGGCGGCGAGACCGCTGAAGAACTCGAAGCCACACGGGTCAACGTGCGCGTCGCCGGGCGCATCATGGCGATCCGGCTCATGGGCAAGGCCGGGTTCGCGCACGTTCAGCAGGATGGACAGCGGCTGCAGGTGTATGTGAAGAAAGACGCAGTCGGAGATCAGAATTTCGAACTCTGGAAACTGTTCGACATTGGCGACCACATCGGCGTGCGCGGATATCTGTTCCGCACGCGCACCGGCGAGCTGTCGATTCACGCCGAAGAACTGACCTTCCTTTCCAAGGACCTGCTGCCGCTGCCGGAGAAGTGGCACGGCCTGACCGATGTCGAACTGCGCTACCGTCAGCGTTACGTCGATCTGGTGATGAATCCCGAGGTGCGCGAGGTCTTTCTCAAGCGCAGCAAGCTGGTGCAGGCGTTCCGGCGGTATTTCGATTCGCACGGCTTCATCGAGGTCGAGACGCCGATGATGCATCCGATTGCGGGCGGGGCGGTGGCGCGGCCGTTCAAGACCCATCACAACACGCTCGACATGGACTTGTTCCTGCGCATCGCGCCGGAGCTTTACCTGAAGCGGCTGACGGTGGGTGGATTCGATCGCGTCTATGAAATCAACCGCAACTTCCGCAACGAAGGGATTGGGTGGCGATGGAACCCTGAGTTCACGATGCTCGAGGCTTACCAGGCGTACACGGACTATCTCGGCATCATGAATACGACCCAGGGTTCGATCGAACAGGCGGTGCGCGATGTGACCGGCGGCACGAAGACGAAATGGGAAGAGGACGAAATTGACTGGGCGAGCGCGAACTGGCGGCGCATGACGATGCGTGAAGCGATCGTCCACTTCTGGCCGGAGAAGGCCGGAACCAAGCCGGTGCGGGATGACTTCGCCTCGCAGGAGTCGGTGAAGGCGCTTGTGACGCGGGTGCGCGGGGCCGGAATGGACTTGGCCTACGATGCGAATGAGCCGGCAGGGAAGACGATCGCCGGCATCTTTGAAGTGATTGCTGAAGAGCACCTGGTCCAACCCACGATCATCTATGAATTTCCGACGGCGGTGTCGCCGCTCTCGAAGCAGAAACCCGACGAGCCCGAATGGACCGAGCGCTGGGAGATCTTCGCCGGGAAAATGGAAATTGCCAACGGCTTCAGCGAACTCAACGATCCTGAAGATCAGCGGCGGCGCTTCGAGGGACAACTCAAAGAACGGGAACGCGGGGATGAGGAAGCGCACCAGATGGATGAGGACTACATCCGGGCTCTGTCGTATGGCATGCCACCGGCTGGGGGAGTAGGTATTGGGATCGACCGGCTGGCGATGCTCATTACCGACTCACATACCATCCGCGATGTGATTCTGTTTCCTCAGCTGCGGCCAGAAAAACCCTCGACCACGGGGGACACGGAGGGGGAATAGCTCTCAGTTCTCAGCGTCTGCGCCGAAGGCCGCGTCGGCGACTCGCCCACTTGATCTGCGCAAGAATCGGATAGACTGCGCCAATTTCTCGGCGGCAGCATCAATACGTCTGTGACCCGCAACACCTGAGACCTGACTTCATGACCTTCGACCTGACTCCAGATCTGCGCCGCAAGCTGGGCTACCAACTCATCGATCACATCGACGCCTTTTACTCTTCGCTGCCCGACCGTCCGGTGCAATTGCCGGCCAACGAGCGAACCTATGGCCCGCTTGATGACCCAATGCCAGAGAACGGGTCAGATCCGGCACAAGTGCTCGACCAGATCTGCCGCGAGATGGTCGACAAGGGCTTCCACGTCGGGGCGGCAAACTACCTCGGGCTGATGAATCCCACCCCGACCTACATGGGCTTCCTGGGCGAGGCTCTGGTGGCCGGACTGAATCCCCAGTTAGCGACGCTGGCGCGGTCGCAGCTGGCGTCAAAGATCGAAATCGAAACGCTGCGCTGGATCGGCGGGCGCGTAGGCTGGCCAGGCACGTTCAACGGTACCTTCACGAGCGGTGGCAATGAAGCGAACTTCAGCGGGCTGGCGCTGGCCCTGGCGTGGAAGTTTCCTCAGGCAGTCGAAGACGGCGTGGCGACCATTGGCGCGCCTGCGGTCGTCTATGCCTCGGCGGAATCGCATCACTCGCTCGATAAATCAGCAGGACTGCTCGGCATTGGGCGCAAGGCGCTGCAGCGGGTTGACCTCAACGATCGGCTGCAGTTGGATCCCATCGCGTTGAACTCCGCCATCGAAGCTGACCTGCGCGCGGGGAAGAAACCCTTCTGCGTAGTCGCGACCGCCGGCACGACCAGTTCCGGCATCATTGACGACCTGTCCGCACTCGCCGAGGTCTGCCGCAGGCATGAACTTTGGCTGCATGTTGACGGAGCGTATGGCGCGTCTCTGATCTTCTCCGACAAACACCGGCATCTCATCCGCGGCATCGACCTGGCTGATTCGATCACCATTGATCCCCACAAATGGCTGGCTGTGCCGTTCGCGGCAGGCGTGATTCTCACCTCTCGGCCGGAGATCCTCGAGCGCGCCTTTGCCGTCTATGCACCCTACATGCCGAAGGCGGCAGGCGCAGTGCTTCCCGACAATTCGAAGATCAGCACGCAATGGACGCGCCGGATGAACGCCATGAAGCTCTGGCTCACGCTCAAGGTCCACGGAAGAAAGGCTTACGAGGAGCACATCGACCGTCAGATGAAGCTCGCGGCGGGCTTTGCCGAGTGGGTGCGCAACTCCGAGCATTTCGAACTGGCCGCGCCGATGGTGGTGCCGATCCTGAACCTGCGGGTGAAAGGGATCAGCGATCCCAGGCAACGAGCCGCGCTCCAAGGCTCCATCGTCGAGGACGTAACGCGCGACGGGCGCCGCTGGATCTCGGAGACCCTGGTCAACGGAGAGAGCGTCATCCGCGTAATGGTGATCAGCTACCTGACCGAGGAGCGGCATCTGGAAGGACTGCACGAGGCGCTGATGCGGGCGACAGAGAAATTATCAGAGATCAGCCACCTGCCGTCAGGTGCGGACTAGGGTCCGGCCGCAGGGCTTATGGCGCTGGACGAGCCCTGGGCAGGCACCTAAAGAATCACTTGAAGCATTCCCCCAGGTCGCACATGCTTTAGCTAGTTAGGCTCTTTCGTGGCGGCGCTACCGTAGCGTCCGGGGGGATGCTGGGTCGGTAGCGCTCTGCTATTTCTGCTGGTCAGGTTCTCGCCTAATTGCTGCTTTTCTTCGGCTGACTCTTGGTGGAAGCCTTGCTGGCAGCCTTCTCTGGGCCGAAATTCTTCGTCAGATAATCGAGAAAAGCCGGCCGGTCGGAATCGGAGACTTCCGCGCCCAGGCCCACCATCTTGTCCAGTTGGTCGGACCATTCCTGACGGGTCTTGTGCTGTTCGGTGATGCGCGCGGCGTTGTGGCATTGCGTGCAGGCGGCCTTGATTTTGGCCTGCATCGGACCAGGAGGCAGCGGCTTGGTCTGAGCGGCCGCCAAGCTGATGGATGTGGCTAGAAATACTGTCAGGCAAAGCTTGTGGAACAAGCTGGATCCCCAAGTTGCTCACGGCTGCAGGAGCCGATCAGAGTCACCCGGCGGGTGCTTCTTCATGGTAGGGGCGGAAGCGAAAATGGGTCAAGGGGAGCGAAATCGGTCTTCAGGACTCATGGGGCTCCAAATCAAGGCTGTAAGCTGTCGGCCGCCTACCCCTAGCGCTGGTCGAGCATCCGGATTGCTTCCAGCGTGGTGTTGCCGACGATCTCCAGGCTGCGGGGACTGATCTTGTCGAGGGTGTCCTGCGGCGTGTGGTGGTAGACGTTGTCGTAGCCGTACTCGAGATCAATCACGTCGAGGCTAGGCACCCCGCGCTTGACGAAGGGCAAGTGGTCGTCTTCGATGCCGCCCGTGCGCGCATAGTAGTGCGACTGCACACCACTGCGTTCGGCTGCTTCGTACATGACGTTGCTTAGCCAGGGCGTGGAGTTGGCGTCGCGGTCGATGTTCAGGTCGGCGTCGGCGATCATGTCCATCACGAACAGCGCCTTGATCTTCTTCAGCGTGCCATCTTTCTCCCATTTCTCCGCGAGATGGCGCGTTCCGTAGAGGCTGTCGGTTTCGCTCCATTGCTTCATGGCCTCTTCGCCATCAGTCCAGACCAGCCAGACACTGTAGCCGTCGCGCTTCTTGCCGCGGAGCTGGTTGGCGTATTCGAGAAGAATGGCAGTCGAAGAGCCGCCGTCGTTGGCGCCGACGTAGCCGGTGTTGCGCAGAGGGTAATTCGTGTCGTAGTGACCAAGGATGACGATGATGCCGTCTTTCGTGCCCGGATACTTCGCAATGATGTTGCGGATGGGGAATTTCCCTTCCGCCGTGTCGGCGGTGAAGGCGTCATCCTCGACCTGATCGCCTTTCAGGTGCGACGTGATGTAAATCTCCAACTTCTTGTGATTCTCGCTGCCCACCGGACGCGCACCAAAGGCGACGATCTCCTTGATGTACTGAAAGGCACGTTTGGAGTCGATCTGCGGGAGCGGAGCGGAATCGGGAGCGGCGGATTCAGGGGGCGCGGTCGGAGCCGCGGCTTCGGCGGCAGGGCTGGCGGGGAGCTTGCTCGGTGCGGCCGCCGACGTGCCTTTGCTGCACGCTGTATTGCTGGCAGCCAGCACGACAGACAGCGCTAACACAACTCTTAGCCACGGGGAGCACAGGGGTACAGAGGGGAGACCTTCGGGCGTCGTGTGTTCCGGGTGTCGTATCGCTCTCATGCTTTTCCCTATGTTCCTCTGTGACCCCTGTGGTTAGGATTCTTTACTTCTCCGCCCGCTTCCTGCGCTGCTTGGGATGCACCAGCCATGCGATGGCGATGCTGAACACGTACAGCGCCACCATGGGCGCGGCGAAGATGCACATGTTGAGAATGTCCGTGGTCGGCGTCAGAATCGCAGCGATGATGAAGATCACCAGAATCGAATAGCGCAGGTTCCGCCACATCCATCCCGCGGTGATGATTCCCATGAGTGCCAGAAAGAACACCAGGATTGGCATCTCGAAAATCACGCCCATGCCGACGATGATGGTCAGGAACAGTTTGCTGTATTCCTCGATGGTGATCATCGGCTGGAACTGCTTGCCGAAGTCGATGAGGAAATTCAGCGCCTGGGGATAGACCAGCCGGTATCCGAAAAAGCCGCCCGCCAGAAACAGGCTCACCGTGGAGATCATGAACGGCCACACGTAGCGTTTCTCGTGGCGGTAGAGACCGGGCGCGATGAACAGCCAGACCTGGTAAAGCACAAACGGAGACGCCACGAACAGTCCCGCGACGCCGGCGACTTTCAGATACAGATTGAAAGGATCGACGGGATTCAGATAGACCAGTTTCTCCGGCAGATGATTGTTGTGGAGAGCGCTGACGATGGGCTTCTGCATCAAGTCGACGATGCGCACGGCGTAGTTCCAGCACAAGCCACAGCCGACCGCGACCGCGATGATGGAGTAAATGATTCTCCGCCGCAATTCCTCAAGGTGATCGAGGAAGCTCATGGCGGGCATTTCGTCCTTGACCGGTTCGTTTGCCGAGGAAGCAGCCGCTTCAGGCATCGGGAGCTACCTTCGGCGCGGGAGGCGGATCGGGAATCGGTGCGCTTTCCGGCGTGGATGCGGCCACAGCCTCGGCAGCAGCCAGTTTCTCGGCAGGCGGAGGATTGAAAATCCGGCTGGCCAGAGAGTTCAACGGCGCTTGCAGGGGAGGCAGAAACTGCGGTTTGACATCGGTTTCGATGGCGTTGATCTCGGACTCGATCTGCGCCTTGAACTCGCTGGAGGCGCGCTTGAATTCGTTCATGAAGCGCCCAATCTGGCGTCCGATTTCCGGCAACTTCCTGGGACCAAAGATCAGGAGCGCCAGAATGAACAGAAACACCATCTCACCGAAGCCAAGATCCATATTCGTATGATAATGCGGGAGGGGCGTAGCGGGCCACTCGCGGCGGTCTGCAATTCCAGCGGGAACAAATCGGCCCCGGGATGGTGTCCCGGGGCCAAGTCAATGAGGGAGCAACAAAACGGTTTAGTTGCTGGCCAGGTTGTGCACGTCGGTGAGCAGCACGTTGGCCTGGTTGATCAGATCGTTCACCGTCAGGTCGTCAAGGGGTTTGCCCTTGAACTCGGCGTTCTCGAGCAGATGTTTGATCTTGCTGGCGAGAGCGTTTCGCCGGCTGGTGAACTTCATGAGTTGCTGTTCCAGAGAGGTGTAGGTCTTGTCCGCCCTGTCATTACTCTCCAGCGCCTTGGTCGATATGGTCAAGGAGTCCAGGCCGAGTTCTCCCACCGGAGCATTAATCTGCTTGTAGACAGCCGACAGAGCCAGGAACGCGCTCTCGTTGCTCAGGCCCGGCGGCAGGACGGATCCGTCCAAGTCTTCTACCAGCGCCCGGCCGTCATGCAGGTAGTCGTCTTTGAAGTTGGCAAGCATGAGCATCGTCGGACGGATATCGGTGTGATCCGACCAGGTGTCGGCATCCACGCCCCTGGATTGGACCCCCGGCCCGACGATACCCAGCCAGGTCGTCACGATGTCGGATTGCACATCGCCGTGGTTCCAGGCAAACGCTGGGCTCTCGACCACACACGGCGAGCTGCAGTTCTGGGCGCCGGTGAAGAAGAAGTAGTTGGAATCGCCGAACATCACCAAGGTTGGCGTGCGGGCGGGGTCGTCGGTGACCATGTGCAACAGCTTCATCTCCACCGGATCCGCCAGGAATGCGGTCAGGGGATCGGTGTTTCCTGTAATCGGGTTGACGGCCGTCAGATTCCCCAACGCCCGCTCGAAGAACCGGGTAGAAGAGTCTTTGCGCCCGGGGTTCGAAGTGATGTAGATGGTCGGGGCATCGTCGGAATGGACGGTGAAGGGAGTTTTGACGTTCTGCTGTGTTGCCAGGAGGCCGGCAAGGTTGGTGCTGATTTCGCCGATCTGCGCATAGGTGCAGGGAACGTTGACGCCGTCGCAATCCGCCGGGGTGGGCGGCCCGCCAACAAAATGATCGTTCTCGTCGGCGGTGACAACGAATAACGTATTGGTCCGGTCAATGCCTTCGTTGCCCAAGCGGGTGAAGAATTTATTGAATGCGTCGTCGTAGGCTGCCAGTGCCGCCACAAAGCCCGCTTGACCGGGCCCGTAGGCAGGGCCGCTGGGATGAGCGTCGTGCGCATCCGAGATGTAGGCATAGGTGATCGGAATCCCAGCTTCCTGCATGGACGCCACGTAGGAAAGCGAGACCGCAGCCGACATGCCATCGAATCCCGGGAATCCGGCGTTGCCACTGGGATCCTGAATAACGTTCCCGTTCAAGTCTTGCAGGGGGCCATTCGGACTAATCACTGGCCCAACATATTTGTGACCAAACAAGCCGGAGAAACCCAGGTAGCCCTTGGGCTCGTCGGGGAGTTGGTCGGGCTCACCGCCATTCTCGACCGAGCAAACGGAACTGTTCTGGGCGCAATGGACACCGATGCCCACAAAATCCGCGTTCGCCAAGGTCGGATTGCTGACTACTTCTTGCTGTTGTGGGGACGTAGGACCGAAGACCTTGGCCACATCAACGGTGATGTTCTCCAGAATCGCATTCGCGGTCGACACCATACCCACATCGCAACCCGCCCGCGTATAGGGCACCCAGGGCGCCGGGGCATTCAGGCCTTTTTCCGAAAGCATGTTGAACGTTGTGTCCGTCTGGACAACCGGCAGCGAGGGATCAAAAATCGGGTCCGTCCAGTAGGCGAAGGATACCCCAGGATTGGTGGTGCCGTCGGGGTTGAAGTAGCGGAAGCTGTTGGCCACGGGAACGCCGTGACGGTCGGGATACACACCAGTCAGCGAAGTCAGGATGTCGTTGGCCGTGTGCGAAATGAGCGGAGTGTGGTGATTGGTGTGCAACGTACCATTGCCTTCGAGGAAATTCAGCAAGTGAGGCATTTGTTCCAGATCGGAAGGTACGTTGGGATTGTCGCGGGTGAAGTGAACGTTATCGAACTGAATGTAGATGATGTGCTTGATGGGATTGGGGCCGCCGGTGGTCAGCGGACAACCGAATTGTGCCAGAGCAGTGGAAGACAAAAACAAGAGAGTTAGCACCAGGAGAACTGCAGGAACCCGGCGCGCAGGCGCGCAAACGGACGTATTGAATTTCACGCATCTCACCTCCACATGGGATGCGCTGCTTATACGCGATTTGCGCGCCCTGCTTCATGAACGCCACATGAATTGCGCGTGAACAGATTGTCAACAGCACAGATGCGCAAAGAACTGCGCTCTTCGCAATGCGATTTCGACCTATCTCGCACCGAATGTATACCCGATTGAAATCCCGTAACGCACTGCCCTCGCGGAACTGAATTCCTGGTTGTCATTGACCAGGTACAAATGCGCCTCCGGGCGGACAAAGAAGTTGCGCGTGGGATAGAGCCGCAGACCAACGCCGAAATGGCTCATGAAGTGGTTAATGGTGATGTAATTTCTGCAGGTATACAAGTCGCAGGTCTGGAACGGCTGGTAGTAGCGCGTGCTTTCCGAACCAAGGCCGGCCAGCAACTCGAAGTAAGTGCGGTCAGCGACCTTGGGAAGAAACATGGCATTGAAGTCCCAAAACATGGGCCGATAGGGTTGGACGTCGAGATACTGGCCGCGGGAAGCGCGCCATCCGAACTCGCCCTGCACGCCGATATTCTTGAAGAGCAGGGCATCGGCACTGAAGCTGGGATAGGCGCCACCGGTCAGAGACTGGGGCAGGTGATTGCCGCTCGCCTCGTTGCCGGACGGTGCGGTTGTCGTGTTTACGCCGAAGGCAACATCGAACTGCTGAGCACTGGCGAGACCAGAAAGGCTAAGACAATACACGCAGGCTAGAAGTGTGAGAGAGGCGGAAAACAGCTTTGTGTGTTTCAAAGCAAACCTCCGCATGACGGCTGATTCTATGGTAGTTGGATGCGGGCTAAGGGCGAAGAGGTACCAGACGGAGGGTCCAAACATCGGTAACTGCGGCTGCGGACCCTAGAACGTCAGAAGCAAGCGCAGGTCCCGGAGATTATTGCCGGTCGGTCCCGTCAGGATGGTGTCGCCGACGCTCTCCAAGATCGCGAAGGCGTTGAATCTGGACAGGGCTTGGCTGACGACTGCCGCCCCTCCGGCTCGCTCCAAGGTCGTTCCGTCAACAACCGCCCCGGCGGCCGGACTGTTGCCGTCAATGCCATCGGTGCCGGCGCTCAGCACCGTGATGTTCTCGCCGGCAATCTTCTCCGCGCAGGCCAGCACAAACTGTTGGTTGCGGCCACCTGTGCCCCCTTCGCGCACGGTAACCGTGACCTCGCCTCCGGAGATCAGGCATGCGCGGGGATTGGATTTGCGCAACTCGCGCGCGCGGCCGAGCAGGTAGTCCGCGGCTTCTTGATAATCCCAGTCGTCGCAGGAGTTATCCACGGCCACAGTAAAACCGGCGGTCTTCGCGGCAGCTGCCGCTTCTTCGACCGCGACCTGGTTGGAGAGCACCGGCCACCAGCGGGCGCGGATGAAAGCCGGGTCGTCGGACTTCGGAGTTTCGTCGAGCGCGTGGCGGCGGAACAGGTCAGCGACCGACGGCGGGAATTGCTCGAGCAGATCGTACTTGTCAACAATGCGTTCGCACTCGTTCAGCGAGGTCGAGTCCGGCATCGTGGGCCCAGAGGCGAGAGCGTCAGGAGTTGCATCGGGGACGTCAGAAACGAGAATCGACACCTGCTGCGCCGGGTAGGCAGCCTGCGCCAGGCGGCCGCCCTTCACCGCTGACAGGTGCTTGCGAATGGCATTGATCTCGGCAATCGGGGCTCCCGAATGCACGAGCGCGCGATAGGTCGCACTTAAGTCGGGGAGCGAGATTTCGTCGTCGATCGGCTTCTCCACGATCGAGGACCCGCCGCCCGATAGAAGAAAGATAACGAGGGAGGCGGCATTCAGAGAATCGAGCGACTTCAGGATCGCTTCCGCGGCCTGGATGGATTCGGCCGTCGGCGTAGGGTGCCCTCCCCAAAAGTAGCGGAAGCCGCGCACTTGGCTCACGGGTTCGACGGATGACGCAACAATGCCTTCGAGACGGCTGCCGACCTGCGCCTCCAGTGCCTCGACCATGGTGTGCGCGGCCTTGCCGATCGAGACGACAAAGACTCGGGAGTAGGAATCGAGATCATGCAGGTCTTCGCATATCCGCAGTACGCCGCGCTCGCAGTGCACGTGGCGGGCAAAGGCGTTCTGGATCGAGGCGTTCTTGAGCGCGGAGGCGAATATCTGTCGCGCGATGTCGCGCATGTTTCGAAATTGCTCGCCACGCTCCTGGGTGATCAACGTCATGCGGCGATTATAGAGACAGTCGCTGGCCGTTGGTCGCTAGTCGCTCGTGGCTCCAGGCTGGACAGTCTGGCGAACCCAATCTTCCAACGCAATACGCATCTCCCGAAGCCGCCCTTCAAAGAAGTGGTCTCCGGCCTCGATGCGCACCAGTTTTTTCGGTTCGGCAAAAGAGTGAACTAGCGCTTCAAGCTTTCCTGGCGGGCCAAACTGGTCGCGTGATCCGCTAACGAAGAGTCTGGGTTTGACGCAGGCGCGCAGGAAGTCGAAGTCGTAGACGCGGTCGTCAATCGTCGTCACCGGCAGGCCCAGAGCGATCAGCGCGGTCACCCGCGGATCAGGACAGGCGGCGCGCAATCCCACGGCAGCTCCGAAAGAGAATCCTGCGAAGACGATCGGGAGCGTGTATTGGTGCTCCAGCCAGTCGAGCGCGGCCCTGACGTCTTCGACCTCGCCGACGCCATGGTCGTGCTTGCCTTCGCTCAGTCCCGTCCCCCGGAAGTTGAAACGCAGCACGGGAAATCCGAAGCTATGCAGGGCTTTCATCGCGTGGAAAACGACCTTGTTGTGCAGCGTACCGCCGTAAACCGGATGCGGATGACAAACCAGGGCAGCGCGGGCTGCAGCCGGTGATCCCGCGTTGAGCAGCGCTTCCAGGCGTCCGGCGGGGCCGTCGAGAAATAGAGAGCGGATGGAGGCAGTGTCGGAGTGCACGGTCAATCGTCGGTCGCTAGTGGTTGGTCGTTGGCTGGTCGCTAGTATTTCAGAAAACTCGACGGCCAGCGACTAGCGACCAGAGACCAGCGGCTGTTACGCTCTTCCCATGGATTTGTTCGCGCTGACGCGCCGCCTGGTGGATATCGAGTCCATCACGCCGAACGAGGCGGCGGTAGCAGAGTTGATGTGCGAAGAGTTGCGCCGCCGCGGCTTCGAGGTGAGTAAGATGCCTGTCGAAGGCGCACGCGCCAATGTGCTGGCGCTCTCGCCTGGGCACTCGCAGCCTGGAGTCGTGTTTTCGACCCACATGGATACGGTGCCGCCGTTCATCCGTTCATCGGAAGACGACACTCGGATCCACGGCCGTGGCTCGTGCGATGCCAAGGGGATCATTGCGGCGCAGATCGTCGCCGCGGAAAAACTGCGCGCTGAAGATGTTCATGTCGGCTTGCTCTTCCTGGTGGGCGAGGAGCGCGACTCGATCGGAGCGAAGATCGCCAACCAGCATCCGATTGGGTCACGCTTCATGATTAACGGCGAGCCGACCGACAACCGCCTGGCGGTCGCGACGAAAGGGGCCCTCCACGTCGAACTGATCGCACGCGGCAAGATGGCGCATTCGGCGTATCCGGAACTGGGTGAGTCGGCGATCGACAAACTGGTGGAAGCGCTCCACCGGCTGCACGAGATGAAGCTGCCGGAAGACCCCGACGTGGGTCCATGCACGAAGAACGTAGGCTCGATTCAAGGGGGACGCGCGCCAAACGTGATCCCGGATGCGGCCAAGGCCGACCTTTTCTACCGGCTGGTGGGCCCTGCCGATGAATTGCGGCGAAAAATCACGGAAGCGGTCGCTTCGCTCACCGAGGTTTACTTCACGCGGGAAACTCCATTCATGCGGCTACGGACCATGGATGGCATGCCCACGATGGTCGCGGCCTTCACCACCGACATCCCGTCGTTGCCGAATTGGGGCGAACCGCTGCTGCTGGGCCCGGGATCGATCCACGTCGCGCATACCGAGGGAGAGTACGTGGAGAAGGCGCAACTCATGGAGGCGGTGGAGTTGTATTGCGCAATGGCGAAGAGCCTGACAGGACGGGGCTGAGACAATCCAGCTGGGGCGCTCCAACAACCAAGGCTTCAGGCACCGAACTGCCGCAAGTGATGATTGACGTGTTTGTACATGCCGCGGCTCCAATCCTGAGGAGTAAGCGTACCGAAGAAAGGGTGAGGATGCCGGGTGCATCGCTCCTCCCCTCCTTGGTGAAATTGCCGAAGCCTGGTCTTGAGCTGTTCCTGCTCGCGAGCGAAATCGCGAGCATCGGAGACGACGAGATGCTTGTCCGTGGGGCTATTTTTGGAGGCTGGTTTTTCATTGGTGAAAATCGGTTTCACGAGCGGGCCGATTACTCTCCCAATCAAGATGCGCGGTGGATTGACCCGACCCGCAGCCATGTCGAGTGCCGCGGAACAGTGAGCCATCATCTGCGCGACGTCCATTTTGCCCCATTGTCGCGAGGAGGTCGGCTGAAGCTTGTCGATGCGGGAAATGAGTTCGTCGACGGCGTCGGGCTGGAATAGAGTTTTCATGGCCCTCCTCTGAAGATGTGGTTCCTCGGCTTGGACAGATGATAGCGTGGAATCATAGTCGCCCGAAAGCACTTGATACAACGATTCGCGGCAGCTGATACTGCATTGTTAAGCCGATCTAACGATACCTTCACGGCGGTGTTTCATGAAAAGGATCGGACATACTCCCCTAGTCCACCCTCTCTTATCAGCGTTAATTGGGATTTGGCTCGTCGCGGTTCCTCTTAGTGCGGGTAACAGTGGGGATCGATTCCGCGGCCGAATGATGGAAATCCTCAACGAAGTCTCCAGTCTTGTAAAAGAACACTACTACGATCCGACGCTCAAGAATCTGGATTGGAAGGCGGCCGTGGAAGTGGCGCGCAACCGCATCCGTGAGGCCGACAACGAGGGCGAGATGAGTGCGGCAATAGCAGGATTGTTGTCGCGGCTAAACGACTCGCACACTTATTTTCTTCGAACCGGTTATTTTTGGCTTTCGAGCCAAAGCATTTGGTGATGAGGTCCGCATCTACGAGATCATGCCTGGTGGGCCGGCGGAGGCGGCGGGGCTAAAGAACGGAGACAGGGTCCTGGGCGTCGAGGACTTCGTAGCCAATCGACAGCTGATTGATGAGGAAATGCGCTATTTTCAATATCTCGATCCCCACGCCACCATAAAACTCAAAATCGTCCGAAATGGAGGAGAACCGAAAGACTACTTGATCAATGGAAAGCAGCCGAAGACTTCCAGCAAGGAGTTTCGAAAGCTGTATGAAGATTACCAAGAAGAAGAGGAAAAACGGGACGAAGACCTCAAGGTGAGTCTTAAAGAGGGAGTGGCCTACCTCCGTTTTCCAAGTTTCATGGTGTCTACGAGCAAAGCCAATGGACTGCTGAAACAAGCGAAGAGCGCCCAGTCTCTGGTCCTTGATCTTCGGGAGGATGGAGGCGGGCGAGAAGACACGATGAAGGACATGTTGAGTCATTTCTTTCGCGAACCAACGCCGGTTTTGACTGCTATATCTCGCAATAAGAAAGAAGAAGTTATCGCGAAACCGCATGAGCCCTATCTGGCTGGCCCTCTCTTCGTGCTTGCAGACAGTCACTCCGCCAGCGCCTCAGAAGTCGTGGCGCGAATTCTGCAATTGAATAAACGCGCAACGATCATTGGTGACGTTACTGCAGGTAAAGTGAATCGGGCCCACCTGTTTGGCGGCATTGGCGGTGCGGTTTACATGATTCCATTCGGCGTTTCCATTACGGTCTCCCACGGCGTGATGCCGGATGGCTTGGAGTTAGAAGGTCGCGGCGTCATTCCCGATTTGAGGTGCTTGCCGATCGAAGAGGATTTGAGGTCGTCCAAAGACCCATGTCTCGACCGGGCCCTGGAACTCGCGCGGGGCGCTGCTTCGAATACAAAGTAGACGGCGGCCCGAGACAGTCACCGGATTGTCTCTTCCATTGCACAGTGTGCCTGGAGATACACTAATCCGATGACAACTGTCGCACACAACGCCCTCGCCCGCGCTTCCTCCTCCTACCTGCGCTCGGCCATGCATCAGCCGATTCAGTGGCACGAATGGGGTGACGAGGCCTTTGCGGCTGCAACGCGGGAGAACAAACCGATTCTGCTCGACATCGGGGCGGTGTGGTGTCACTGGTGTCATGTCATGGACCGCGAATCGTATGACGATCCGGAAGTGGCGAAGATTGTCAACGAGCACTTCATCGCGGTGAAGGTGGATCGCGACGAGCGTCCCGACATTGACAGCCGCTACCAGGCCGCCGTGGGCGCGCTGACGGGGCAGGGCGGATGGCCACTGACCGGGTTTCTCACCCCCGACGGCAAGCCGTTCTATGGCGGCACCTATTTTCCCCCTGCAGACCAGTACGGACGACCGAGCTTCAAGCGCGTGCTCACGGCGATCGCACAGGCTTACCGTGAAAAGCACGGCGAGGTGCTCGAGCAGGCCAATCAGGTGACGAATGCGATCTCGCAGGCGGAAACATTTTCGGGGCGCGGCGGAGACGTTTCTTCCAGGATCGTCGATGCCATCGTCGAGTCTTCCCTCCGCATGTTCGACGAGCGCAATGGCGGCTTTGGCAGCGCTCCGAAGTTCCCCCATCCGTCGGCACTGGATCTGCTGATCGACCGTTACGCGCGCACAGGGGACGATCGTGTCCGCGACGTCTTTGTCGCCACTCTCGAAAAGATGGCGAGTGGCGGTGTCTACGACCAGCTGGCCGGCGGATTTCATCGTTATTCCGTGGATGAGCGCTGGGTCATCCCGCACTTCGAGAAGATGTGCTACGACAACTCGGAACTCCTGAAGAACTATGTTCATGCCTGGCAGGCCACCGGAAGCGAGTTCTTCGCAGAGGTGGCGCGCGACATCGTCCGCTGGATGGATGAGTGGCTGAGCGACCGCGAGCGTGGCGGTTTCTACGCATCACAGGATGCGGACTACTCGATGGACGACGACGGCGACTACTTCACTTGGACCCTGGACGAGGCCAGGGCCGTCCTCACTCCGGAAGAAGCTGAAGTCGCAGCGCTGCATTACGACATCAATGAGATTGGCGAGATGCACCACAACCCGGCGAAGAATGTGCTGTTTGTCCGGGCCGTCGAGGAGGAGATTGCGCGACGGCTGAGCCTGGGGGAAGACCGGGTCCGGGAATTGCTCGCGTCAGCGAAGAAGAAGATGTATGCCGCTCGGCTCACGCGTCCAACGCCATATGTGGATAAGACTATCTATACGGGCTGGAATGCGATGTGTATTTCCGCCTATCTGAAAGCCGGACGCGTGCTGGAACTCCAGGATGCAGTGCGCTTTGCGCTCCGTTCGCTCGACCGCTTGCTGGGCGAAGCCTTGGGGTCCGGGCGCTCGCCAGCGAAAACGGACAACAGTGTCCGTCTCACAGTGCGGCACGTGATCGCGTATTCCGATCCTCAAGCACCGCGCCGTGAGACGGCCGGCGTACTCGACGACTACGCTTTCACCGCGATCGCCTGCCTGGATGCCTACGAAACGACCTCCGACATGAGCTATTTTCGTTTCGCGCAGAAGATAGCCGAGGCAATGATCGCGAACTTCTGCGATCCCGTTTCCGGCGGATTCTTCGATACGGCGGAAAATGCAGTTTCGTCCGGCGGAAACCAGAATGCGCTCGGCATCCTGGGCACGCGGCGCAAGCCGTTTCAGGACTCGCCCACGCCCGCTGGCAATCCTGCGGCTGCGATTGCGCTGCTGCGTCTGCATGCCTACAGCAACGATGCTTCGTACCGCGACCAAGCCGGGCAAACGCTCGCAGTCTTCGGCGGTGGTGCGGACAAGTATGGGATGTTTGCGGCGACCTATGGCCTGGCAGTGATGCAGTTCACGGGGCCGCAGACGGAGGTCATCGTCGTCGGGCAGGACGAACTTGCCGATCAACTCTCCCGCGCGGCGTTGCAAGTGCTCTCGCTCAACCGGTCGGTGCTGCGACTCCAGGCCAGCGCCGTTGTCCCGCAGGATCTTCCGCCTGCTTTGGCGGAAACCCTCCCCCATCTTCCGGCGCTGCGCGAGAAGCGGTCGTTCGCGGTGATCTGTTCGGGTTTTGCGTGCCAGCCGCCGATCTTCGATCCGGCCGAAGTGAGCCGCCAGTTGGGAGCGTCCTCTCGCTCTGCCGCCTGATCCGCGGCCTCTGAAGTTTGCCGCCTCGCCGCCGATAACTCCCTCAGGCCCGTGTGTCGCCATGCCACAACTGTTCGACGATCCCGGTCTGTTCCGTTCCCTGCTGGAGGATTTGCCGGTCGGGGTGTACGTCGTAGACCGCGAACAGCGCATTCGCTTCTGGAACCGCGGCGCCGAGCATATTACCGGACACCTGGTGCATGAAGTTGTGGGACAGCGCGACAAGGACGAGTTGCTCAAGCCCTGTGATCGTCAGGGGCGCTCGCTGTGCGGCGACCATTCTCCCATGGCCTCGACTCTGAAGCACGGCGAGTCCCACCAGTACTCGGCGTTCTACCTGCACAAGAACGGGCACCGTGTAGCCGTGCGGATTCGCCTCCGGCCGATACTTGAACGCGGGGACGTCGTCGTCGGGGCGATAAGTCTCTTTGAAGAGTCTCTGTCGTTCCGCGACGAAACGCTGGGACCGCTCATGTACGGCTGTCTGGATGCCACCACGGGCGTGCCGTCCCAGCGCTTGACTCGCGCCGTGTTGAGCGAATGTCTGGCGGGGATGAAGGAGGCGCAGTCGGGATTTGGATGGTTGCGGGTCCGCATCGTGGGACTGAATGAATTTGCCCTGAAACACGGTCCCCAATCGATGTCGCCCTTCCTGCGCACCACGGCACAGACGTTGCGACACAATCTGGACGCAGAGAGCTTTCTTGGGCGCTGGGATAGCGACCAGTTTGTGGCCGTCCTGCCTTCGGTCAGTCCAATGATGGTGGCGGCGACGGCGGAACGTATCCGCCGGCTGTTGAGCCAATCGGAGATTTCCTGGTGGGGAGATCACTTCCAGATCGAGGCGGAGGTGGAGAGCGGCGTAGCGCAGCGGGGTGATACATGGGAATCCCTCTGGCGCAAGGCATCCGCTGCTGGGACGGCTACGGCGAACCGACCTGTCGAGGGCGGGACCCTCAATTCCGATCCGGGGCGAAGGTGAGTTTCTAATGTTGGCGATCATTGGCATTGTCGTCGTCTTTGGCTGTATCGCCGGCGGCTACCTTATGGAGCACGGCAACCTCCGTGTGCTGATGCAACCGGCCGAGCTGCTGATCATCGGAGGCGCGGCAGCGGGCACGGTGCTGGTGGCCAATCCGCCGCACATCCTCAAGCAGATTGCTGGAGGGCTGGTGGGTGTGCTCGGTTCCTCCAAGTACGGCAAGCAACGCTACATCGATTCTTTGAAAATGCTGTTTGAGCTTCTGAATAAGGCGCGCCGGGAAGGCTTGGTCGCACTGGAAAGCGACATCGAGGAGCCGGACAAGAGCGGGTTGTTCTCGAAGTATAAGGACTTCCTCAAAGACCATCATGCGGTGAACTTCCTTTGCGACACGATGCGTATGGCGGTGAGCGGAGGCATCGAAGCCTTCGACCTCGACCAGATGCTCGAAGCCGACATGGATGTTCACCATCACGAAGCCGCCCAGCCGGTTTCGGCTTTGAGCACGACCGCCGATTCGCTGCCCGGGTTGGGGATTGTCGCGGCCGTGCTGGGAGTGGTGATCACCATGGGTGCACTGGGCGGCCCCCCTGAAGAAATCGGTCACAAAGTGGCGGCTGCACTGGTGGGCACCTTTCTGGGAATCCTGCTCTGTTACGGCTTGGTGGGCCCACTGGCCCAGCGTATGGGCAAGTTCGCGGACGAGGAACACGCATACCTGAACGTGCTGCGGGTGGTAGTGATTGCCTTTCTCAAAGGAATCGCTCCCATCATGGCGATCGAAATGGGCCGCCGGGTGGTCCCCGGACATGTGCGGCCATCCTTCAAGGAAGTAGAAGAAGCTGCGCGCGGCGCGAAGGCCGAAGGCGGCGCCGCTGCCGCGGCAGCCGCGAGCTGAGTTCCTATGCCTGCTCCCCCCATCATCATCAAGAAAAAAGTCAGCCACGGCGGACATCATGGCGGAGCTTGGAAAGTGGCTTACGCCGACTTCGTCACGGCCATGATGGCGCTGTTCATCGTGCTGTGGCTAATGAACGCCAGCAAGCAGATTCAGGTCGCGGTCGGCGGATACTTCAAGGATCCGACGGGAACGGCCAAGAAAGTCGGTACGAATCTTTCCGGCGCCGGGGAGAACTTCCGCCTTACCAAGCAAAACATGACGGAACTGAAAGAGCAGCTGCAGAAGAGTATCCGAAGCATTAACGACCTGGAAAACCTGCGCAAGAACATCGAGATGACCGTTACGGCGGAAGGACTGCGCATCGAACTCCTGGAGTCCGAAAAGGGGACATTCTTCGACAGCGGGAGTCCCAAGCTGAACGAGAGTGGACAGGAGATGCTGGGCCTGTTGGCCAAGCAATTAGGAGAAGTTCCCAACCGTGTCTCCATTGAGGGCCACACCGACGCCAAGCCTTTCACCGGGAAGAGCAACTACAGCAATTGGGAACTGTCGGCGGACCGCGCCAACGCGGCCCGGCGGCTGATGCAGGGGTCGGGGCTGCGCGCCGACCAGGTGGACCAGGTCCGGGGTTTCGCCGACCAGCGCCTGCGGACGCCGCATCAGCCGCTCGAAGCCTCCAATCGCCGGGTTTCGATCATCGTGCAGTACATCACCAAGGACATTGAACCGGATGGCGGTCCCGCAGAGGCAGGAGACGCACCCAAGGAAGCTCCCGGTTCCGCGCCGCCGGAAAAGCCGGCCAGTCACTGACCGACAAAAAAATATGGGCCGACCAAGAGAATGGCCAGCCCGAAAAAGTGCGTTCTTGCTCTAGCGAGGTTACTCAAGGTTACTTTAGTGACCTTGCCCGCTAGGCGACGCTTGATGGATCATTACTACGATCCATCGCAGTTCCAGCCCTTCTTTGGTGGGCACAGCGGGATCGGTCCTCCGTCCGGAGCGGGAACTCTGGGGACGGCGGCGTACACGTATGTGCCTACCAGACCTACCAGCAGGATCAACGCCCTTAGCGAACGTTTCATTGTCTTTCTCCTTGGGTACACGAGTACTTCTCTCCACGTAAGTGGAGGTCAGTCTACGTGCGCGCGCATTATACACGAGCTTACAAAGTCAAGATTTCTGAACTACGTTGAGTTTTGTCATGCCGGCGGGACTGCAGATGCCATCACCAGCAGCGGGCTGGAAGATACATCTCTTCAGTAAACATCAGCCCTTCAGATAGATTTCTTCATGTGATAGTTGAGGACTTGCCGGAACTTGGGAAAGTGGGTTGGAAGAGCTTGCCCGAGGGTCAAAAATCCCGCTTGACACGATTTTGGCGAAGACCGCGAAAAATAACGATTTAGCTGTCTGCCTTGGAACCCACTTTAGCGGCGGCGGCCTTGTTGGAATCCGGATCTCCGAGATTAGAGCCGCGCGAGAATGCTCGCTCGACCATGCCTTCGAACATGGGAATGAGGGCGTCGGCGGGCATTGGACTATGTACATCGGAGGCGTGGAGATCGGCCAAGCTTCGCTCCCAACGCTGAGTTTGGAGCTGATTGGCGGACGCATCACGCGCAAAACTCGGTGCCAGCGCATAGGCCAGCCATATCACGATGGCGACATCATAGGTCGCGAGATTGATCAGGCTGACGCTTGCCGACTTCAGATAGTTTCCGGCGTTTAGGACAATGAGAATCAACTCGGCCGAAGCGAAAAGGCCGAATCCAAGGGCGATCCCAAAACTCTGCTGCCGCCTCGTGACACCAAGGAATCGCGAGAACAACAATAGGAACAAGATCAGACCGCATTGGACCAGGCGCACGGACCGTTGCAGAGTGGTCACAGCCTGCACCAGGGGATCGCCGGTGGAGGAATTGGAGAACGCCACCACCACTGAAACCATCAACATCACCACTCCGGCCCACTTGAACAGAACCGTTCCCAGATCTTTCAGGGTGTCGTAAGGACGGAAGACATCCAGGAAAACCTCGTGAATCACGCGAAAACCAAGGAGTGCGCTGACCGCAGCCCCCGACCAATACGCATAGAAGTACCACTCGTAGGTGTCCGGACCACGCAGAGGAAAAGTAATCGCGAAGAGAATAATCTGGGTTACGAGGTAGGTGAAAAAGACGGGAAACTTCTTCCTAAGTCCACGCCGCCACAAGGCCAATGCCACCGCCGATTCCAGGAGCGGCTGCGCGCACCAGAGGTATTGCACGATCTGGCTCTTCCAATGCATGGCCCGTGTAGGGGGTACAGGCGCCCAGTCAACGACAGCTGTCCCACCCCCCTCGCTTATACCTTAAGCAGGTTGGAGCAAAGGGTCAATCTACTTAGGTAACGTTGGTAACCATTACCTTGCCGCGAGTCGCTTTCGGAAACGCCGATCAACCGGCATCGGGCGTCGAGTGCAGGTACGCCCGCATCATCCGGACCTCGTCGTCCTTTTCGTCGAGGTCGTGCAGCAGGAGATCGCGCAAAGAGACTACTCCCTTGAGGTCACGTCCCTCGCAGACGGGGAGGTGACGGAAACCGTGGCGGCGCATCAGCGTCATGCAGGTACCGAGGTCATCCTGGGGCCGGATCGTCAGGGGATCTTCGGTCATGACGTCGCGGACTAGCGTCCGCGCGGGGTCCTTGCCGGCGACCACTACCCGGCTCATCAAATCTCGCTCCGAAAAGATGCCGACCAACAAGCCGCCGCGGAGAACTGGAACGGCTCCAATATTGTGTTCGACCATCATGGCGGCGATTTCGAGTACAGTCTGGTCGATGTCCACCGACAAGGTGACTTGATCCTTGAGCAAATCGCGAATCAACATGGGTGCCTCCCCGAAGGCCTGCCCGACCGGCGCGGTCGCCGCGGCAGGCAACCACAATCAGCTGCGAAAGGAGGAAGGAATGCCCTTTCCGCCACATCCGGGCGGAGTATATGTCGAAATCTGCTGGGAGTGAAGGGAAAACTTGTGGTTACGAGCTACGAGCGGCGAGGGTAGCGCCAGTCCCCAGCGTGATCACATACGACCGAGCAGCCAGATTCGGTGGAACCTGTGAGCGGTCCCGTGAGGTGACAATCACGTTGTAGTCCTCGCTCACTCGGAGCCGCTCGAAGACTGACGTCGCATCCTGTGGTTCGATCAATGCCAGATAGTGCAGGAAGGCAAAGATGTCGGATGTGGGTTCCAGACCCGGCGCAACGTAGGAAATATCGACGTCCTCGTGGTGAAAGTGCCAGCCCAGAGACGCAGCCAGCTGGACCGCGCGTTCGTAAACACCGGCTTGGAGGACGCCTGGTACTGGATTGTCGAAGACGATCCGCAGTCTTCGTTCATCTTCCCGGCTGAATTCCCGCACTTTGAGCGCGCCGGTGCGGGCGGTGGCCTTCCAGTCCACGTGCCGGGCGGAATCCTCCGGCATATATTCGCGAATGCGGTAGAGATCATAGCCGCGTCCGCGCACGAAGGTTTCGAATTCGCCCGTGACCATCGGGAGCACTTCGAAAAACCCCTCCGGCGGTTCGACTGAGGGGTACACAATCACTTCACGCGCCAAGGCGATCTTGCGAGTCTTCAGGAGAAATGCGAATGGAAAACGCGTTGCCAGGCCGAAATCCTTCTCCCGATAACGGCCGCGCGCGGGAAAAGTCATCTCCAGTTCAGCGCGCAGCTCCTGTCCGGCGGTAAGAAAGGGGAAATACACGGACTGCTGCAGAATGGGCTTATCCGGCGTCTCGAGCACGCGCCGGAGACGGCGATCCGGCACTCGGATCCACTGGTCCTCTGGCCGACGATTCTTCGGCACTCCGAGCGTGTAGGCCTCCCAACGCCACCTCTTCACGGCCTTACGCTTGGTCGGAACGATGCGGATGGAAAATGACGCCATCCAGCGGCTCTGGTTGCGCAACAGGAGCCGGGCCAGCATCGGGCGTCCGGCAAAGACGTGTTCCGGCAGGTTGATCGCCAGTTCGAGGCTGCGCAACACCAGCGCCGAGGCAACGCCGGAAACCAGAATGGCGGACAGTAGAGCCGCGACGACGATGTAAAGCAGGTTATTGCCGGTGTTGAGCGCGGCAACGCCGATCACCACCGTGATCGCCATATAGACGATGCCCGGGCGCGTCATCTCGTAGTCCATGGCGTCGCGGACGCGCGCCGCCACCACCTGGCGAGCCAGATAAGGCACGGTAGTCAGGCCCACGAGCGTGGCCAGCAGTAGAGCAGCTGAGGCCAGAATGATCGTCGCCCAGATGTTGCCGGATTCCCGCGAAACGGTCGAAAACAACGCAGCCGCAAATGCCAGGACCAGGCCAAGAATGGCGATGAGAAACCGGACCCATACCTGCGAAAGACCGATCCGGGATGTGCCCTGGGGCATATCCGAGTATGGCACGGCTGACGAACTCACCGCGCTTCCTCTTGACCGTAAGCGCGACGATACCAGTAGGTGGCCTTGTCACGGGCCCGGTCCGAATAGATGGCGATCCTCGGGAAACGGGCACGCAGCTTCGAAAGCAGGTGGTGCGCCCAAACGTACTCGGTCGAAAGGATGGTCAAACCGATGATGATGAAGAGCACTCCCTGCATAATGGGCAGAAACAGTCCGATGACGCCGAGCACAATGAACACCCAGCCCACCACAATCGCCGCCACCTTCTTGACCGTCTGCTTCATGACCCCTCCCAGCATAAGATGCGCGCAGGAGGGGGGAAAGTGACGGAAGACTGTAGCCTGGTCACGAAATCGGGCGTTGGCGGACGAGGTTCAAGGATCGGACCCGATCGGCTAAGACGGTCAGGCGATCCGCCCACACCCGACGAGGCTCGGACTGCCACCTGCGAACTGCATACCAGCAAAGGAGCAGGGATCCATCACCTTGATGTGTCGTTTATTCCCAACGACGTGGGGCCAGGAGTAGAAGCGGAAGTTTGAGCTGAGTGGCAACCAGCTTCGCCTGACGCCGCCCTTCAAGTCCTGCAGTGGAGAAATGTTGGACGAAATGCTGGTCTGGGAGCGCGTGCCCTCACAGTGAGCATTGTCACATTGCTCTGTGATGTCTGCCTTGAAGCGCCTCCGTTTCGGAGGTAGTATTCGGGGTTCACTTTAATAGAGCTTCGTTCGAATGCCGCAAAATTACGTCCCTATTTTTTTGTTCATCGCGGTGGTCGGGATCTTGATCCCGGTAACCCTGGTCGTGGCGTGGATCGTCCGCACGCAGAGTCCCAACAAGACCAAGCTCATGCCCTACGAGTGCGGTATCGACCCAGTCGATAGCGCTCGTGGCCGCTACACCGTGCGCTACTACATCATCGCCATCCTGTTCGTGGTATTCGACGTGGAGACGATCTTCCTGTTTCCCTGGGCGGTGAAGTTCAAGGCGCTGGGTATGTTTGGGCTGATCGAGATGCTGGTGTTCCTCGGCATTCTGATCGTGGGTTACATCTGGATCTGGAAGAAGGGCGCGCTGGAGTGGGTGTGAGGAGCAGCTACTAGCTATCAGCTCCTGGCTTCTAGCTTGAACCGGGTTGAGCGACTGAAAGCATGGCCGAAGAAACCAAAACTCCTGATCCAGCGCCAGAGGCCGAACCGAAACCGGCGGCGAATGCTGTTGCTCCTGCGCCTCCCAAAGCGGAGGCCGCAACTCCAGCACCTCCGAAACCCGTGGCCCCTGCCGCCGCTGCGCCACCCAAGCCCGCTGCTCCTGCGAAACCCGTTGGTCCGGTTCCAACGCCGTGGTCGTCGCCGATGGTGGAGAAATACAAACGGCACTACGGCTCCGGTCTCGATGCGCAGACCTATCTCGGACAGAACTACTTCAGCGTCGATCGCTCCCTGATCCCCGATTTTTTAAAGCTCCTGCGCGACGACGAGCAGTTCGATTACTGCGTCGATATCACCGCAGTGCACTATCCGAAACGCGAGAAGCAGTTCGACGTCGTCTGGATTCTCTATTCGTTCGCGCACAACGAACGCATTCGCGTGAGGACGCAGATCGCCGACGGCGAGTCGCTGCCCTCGTCCGTGCCGATCTGGGCTACCGCCAACTGGTTGGAGCGCGAAGTCTACGACATGTTCGGGGTCAAGTTCGATGGGCATCCTGACCTGAAGCGAATCTTGCTGCCCGACGGCTGGAAAGGTTTCCCGCTGCGCAAGGATTACGGGATCCTGCAGCAAGATAAAGAGTGGGTCCAAATCAATCTGGGGATCGAGAGCGGCCAATGAAGAATCGTGCTTCAAGGCGCTTCCTTCTTCGTGTAATCGGTATCTCTTGCACGATTATGTGTGTCGCGTGTTATGGGCAGGGACCGTCCGCACCTCCTAGTCCTGGCTCGGCAACGAAGGACCAATTTGTTGGAAGATGGAAACTAAATCCAGAGAAGAGCAGTCCCGCTGCTGCAGTCTTTGAGTGGCAGACGATCACCATTGAGCAGCAAGGCGGCCACTACATATTTACCAATGATCAAAGACGTGAGAACGGAAACGAGACCCACATGTCGATAACGACCGACATGAAAACGGAAAAAGTCCAACCTACGGTCAATGGTAAGAAGGTCGCCGCATGGGAATGCCAACTCACGCGTGAATCGGCAGACTCGTTTGTCGTGGAGTCGTTGGATGGATCTCGAGATGTCTACAAAACAAGCGCAGATGGCCAAACCCTGACATTCCGCAGAATTCCGGGTAAAAACGCGATTGTCGGGGGACGTATCGACAGCAATGGTGTATTACACAAGGTCGAAGACATGCGTGTCTTTGATCGGGTTCAGTAGGGGGACGGTGAGAAGCCAGCTAGGTACGGGAAGTGGCCAATGACGAAGACCGACGAGAACGCCGTCTCGAATCTCCCCATCTCGCCACTCGATCTTGAAACGCCCGAGCGTCCCTATCTCGATTCGAACGAGCTCATCATCAACATGGGCCCGCAGCATCCGGCGACGCACGGCGTGCTGCGCGTCATCCTGAAGCTTGACGGCGAAAAAGTTCTCGGCACCGAGTGCGTGATCGGCTACTTGCATCGCGGCGTGGAGAAAATTGCCGAGAACCGCACTTACACGATGTTCAACCCGTACGTCGACCGCATGGATTATGTCGCCGCGGTCTCGAACGGGCTCGGCTACTGCCAGGCGGTAGAGAAGCTGCTGAACGTGGAAGCGCCGCCACGTGCGAACTACATCCGCGTCATCCTGACCGAACTCAACCGCATCGCCAGCCATCAGCTCTGGCTGGGCACGCACGCGCTCGACATCGGTGCCATGACGCCGCTCTTCTACACCTTCCGCGACCGGGAAGAGATCCTCAAGATTTTCGAGAAATATTGCGGCGCGCGCCTGACTACCCATGCGTTCCGCATCGGCGGCCTGCAATACGAAACCTATGCAGGCTTCGAAAAGGACGTTAAGAACTTCGTCGACTTTGTTCGTCCGAAGATCGACGAGTACGAAGAGCTGCTGACAGGCAACCGCATCTGGATTGAGCGCACCAAGAACGTGGGTGTGATCTCGGCCGCTGACGCGATCGCCCTGGGCGTGACCGGCCCCGTCCTGCGCGCCAGCGGCGTGAAGTGGGACCTGCGCAAAGCGCAGCCCTACGCCAACTATTCCGACTTCGATTTCGAAATCCCGACTGGCGAGAACGGCGACACCTACGACCGGTACATGGTTCGCATGATTGAGATGCGGCAGTCGCTGCGCATCATCGAGCAGGCGGTTGCGGGCATTCCTGAAGGACCGATTATGGCCAAGGTGCCCAAGGTGATCAAGCCCGCGGTCGGCGAGATCTACCACTCGATCGAGGCACCGAAGGGCGAACTCGGATATTTCATCGTCAGTGACGGGTCCACGCAACCGTATCGTGTGCGCGTCCGCCCGCCGTCGTTCGTGAACCTGCAAGCGCTCGACATCATGGTGCGCGGCCTGCTCGTCGCCGACGTGGTTGCGGTCATCGGCACGCTCGATATCGTGCTCGGCGAGGTGGACCGCTGATGCTCGACCAGTTCATGTCCTATCTCGGCAGCACGCTCACACCCGGCCAGGCCAACAACCAACTCTGGGCGCTGATTTACGTGCTGATTATCTTTGCCGGCGTTTCGGTCGCGGTGATGGCGATGAACTGGCTGGAGCGCAAGGCACTCGCCCACTTTCAGGTGCGCCTTGGCCCCATGCGCGTGGGCCCACATGGGTTGCTGCAGCCCATCGCCGACGCGGTCAAGCTGATGATCAAGGAAGACATCATCCCCAGCGAAGCCGACAAGTTCGTCTTCTGGATCGCGCCGCTGATCGGCCTGCTGGCAGCCTTCACCGTCTACACCGTCGTACCGTTCGGACCGTCGCAGGCGGTGAGCGATATGAACATCGGCATCCTGTTCATGCTCGGTGTGTCGTCGCTGGCGGTGCTGGGCGTAGTAATGGCGGGTTGGGCGTCGAACTCGCACTATCCGCTTATTGGCGCGTTGCGCTCGAGCGCGCAGATGGTCTCCTATGAAGTCGCCATGGGGCTGGCGGTGGTTTGCGCGATTCTGATGACCAGCCTGCACGGCCTGGGTCTGTATGGTGTCTCAAAGCTGAGCGACGGCACCGGTACATTGAGCATGATCGGCATTGTGCAGGCGCAGCAGGAGCAGCACGTCTGGTTCTTGTTCAAATTCTTTCCGCTGGGTCTGATCGCGTTCGTGATCTTCGCCATCGCCATGGTGGCCGAGACCAACCGCGCGCCCTTCGACCTGCCCGAAGCTGAGTCGGAACTCACCGCCGGATTCCACACCGAATACAGCGGCCTGCGCTGGTCCTTATTCATGCTGGCGGAGTACGCGGCGATGATCGCCGTGTCGTCAATCGCTGTCACTCTGTGGCTCGGTGGATGGCTGCGGCCGTTTCCGAACCTGCTTGCAGGCCCGACCTGGGACTTCATCTTTGCTCTGTTCCCCGGCCTGACGTTCCTCGGGCTCGGCGCAATCGCGTTTCTCGGTACTGTACGAATGCCGAAGCACCCGTACTTCAAAATTCAAACGATCGGCCTGGCAGCATTTGGCGTGGTGCTCGCCGGAATCGGCGTGCTGTTGCTCGCGATCCCGATCGCGGCCAAGGTCAGCAATCACGACATCCTGAATCGCTCGACCGAAGCCCTGATGAACGTTTACTGGTTCGTCGCCAAGGTCGCGGTTTTCATGTACCTGTACATCTGGTATCGCGCCACCTGGCCGCGATATCGTTTCGACCAGTTGATGAAAGTTGGATGGAAAGTGATGCTGCCGATTTCGCTCGGCGTGCTGATCCTGACCGCGATCGTGGGGGTGATCCTGTGACGCCGGTCGCGACTCCATTCTTTTTTTACATGTTATCGGGCTTGGCGATTGCCGGCGGACTGCTGGTGATCACGCGCCGCAACGCCGTACACTCCGCGCTGGCGCTGATCGTGACCTTGCTCGCGGTGGCGGGCTTGTATCTGATGCTGTATGCGCCGTTCGTAGCCGGCGTCCAGATCATCGTCTACGCCGGTGGCATCATGGTGCTGTTCCTGTTCGTGATCATGCTGGTCAGCCTGGAGCGCACGGTGAAGGAGAGGCAGTTCAACCGCATCTGGCCGATCGGGCTGCTGGCATCGTGCGCGCTGCTCGCGCTGTTTTTTTCGGTCTTTGAGAAGGGGAAGAAACTCTTCGAAGACCGGCTCGTCCCTGCGCCGACGGAGAGCGTGAACACGCAGAAGATCGGCGAGATGTTGTACGGGAATTACATGTTCGCCTTCGAAATCGCGTCGCTGCTATTGCTGGTCGCGATTCTGGGGGCGGTGATTATGGCGAAGAAGAGGATCTAGCTGTTCGCTGTTCGTCGTTCGCTGTTCGCAAAATCTGCAACGCACCAAAGATGCGAACAGCGAATAGCGAACGACGAACGACGGAAACTATGGCTGACATCGGCACCCTTCACTACTTAGTCGTCGCCGCGGCGCTCTTCGTGCTGGGCGTGATCGGCGTCCTCACGCGCCGCAACGTTGTGATCGTTCTGATGTCGATCGAGCTGATTCTGAACGCCGTGAACCTGAACCTGGTGGCCTTCTCGCGCATGTGGGGCAACCTGCATGGACAGGTGTTCTCGATCTTCATTGTGGTCGACGCCGCTGCCGAAGCCGCCGTCGGCCTGGGAATTCTGATCGCCTTCTTCCGAAATAAGGAGACGATCAATGTGGATGAGATTGATTTGCTCAAATGGTGAAGACGCTCTTGAATGAAAGTGCCCTTATCGAATTGTCATCCCGAGCCGTTCGCAGGCGGAGCCGAGAACGAGCGAGGGATCTGCAGTCCGCGGCCAAATGCAGATCCCTCGCTGCACTCGGGATGACAATTTCAAAGAGGGTATTGCGAAAGACGACCGTTGCTGAAGACTGACGACTGATTGCGACATGTTCTTTCTCGACAAAATTTGGCTGATCCCTCTCCTTCCCGCCGCAGGCGCGGCGATCATGTTCTTCTTTGGCCGTCGCCTGTCGAAATCGGCGGTGAGCGCCGTCTGTGTCGGGTCGGTCGTGCTGGCGTTTGTCCTCGCGGTGGGCTGCGTGTGGCAATACTCGGGATGGTCCCACGCGAATCCGGACAAGCCCGGATTCGAAAAAGTTCTCTACACATGGCTCGGCAGCGACACTGGACATCTTACTTTCACCACTCATGCCGGCACGCCCGCCGAATTCAAGGCCGACGCTGGTTTCTACCTCGATCCTCTCTCCGCCATATGGCTGCTGTTCGTGACCGGCGTGGGCATGCTGATCCACATCTACTCGATCGGCTACATGGCCCACGAGGGCGGCTACTACCGCTTCTTCGGATACCTGAACCTGTTCATGTTCTCGATGCTCACGCTCATCCTGGCGAACAACTACGTGCTGATGTTCGTGGGATGGGAGGGCGTGGGCCTGTGCTCATACCTGCTGATCGGGTTCTATTTCCATCGCCACTCGGCGAGCACCGCCGCCAACAAGGCGTTTATCGTAAACCGCATCGGCGACGCCGGATTCATCCTCGGCATGTTCACGCTGGTGTGGTATTTCGGATCGCTGCGCTTCATCGACGTGAACGCCGCCGCGCGCAGCGGACACTTCGCGATCGGTGACCCGATCCTGACCGCGGCCGCTCTTCTGCTATTTGTCGGCGCGACTGGCAAGTCGGCACAGATTCCTCTCTATGTATGGCTGCCTGACGCGATGGAAGGTCCGACGCCGGTCTCCGCACTGATCCACGCAGCAACGATGGTGACGGCAGGCGTGTACATGGTTGCACGCTCGAATGCGGTCTTCGTACTCGCGCCCACCGCGATGAAGACAGTGGCGATCGTCGGCGCGCTGACCGCGATCTTCGCTGCGTCCATCGGCCTCGTGCAGAACGACATCAAGCGCGTGCTCGCCTACTCCACCGTCTCGCAACTGGGATACATGTTCCTCGCGCTCGGCGTTGGCGCGTTCGCAGCTGGCGTATTCCACGTCTTCACGCACGCGTTCTTCAAGGCGCTCCTGTTCCTCGGCTCCGGCTCGGTGATCCACGCGCTCTCGGGCGAGCAGGACATGAAGAATATGGGCGACTTGCGGAGAAGAATTCCCACAACGCACTGGACGATGCTCGTCGCCACTTTGGCCATCGCGGGCATACCTCCGCTGGCGGGCTTCTTCTCCAAGGACGAAATCCTGTGGCAGACCTGGACGAAGGAAACAGACGCGTATCACATCCTGTGGTTCATTGGTTACGGTACCGCGTTGATGACCGCGTTTTACATGTTCCGGCTGATGTACCTGACGTTCTATAGCCCCTCCCGGATGAGTCATGAGGTCGAGCACCACGTGCACGAGTCGCCGAAGTCGATGACCGTCCCTCTGGTCATTCTCGCGATTGGATCGATTTGCGCGGGATGGCTCGGTTGGCCGCACAGTCTCGGTGGTTCGAATGCCTTTGAGAGATATCTGGAACCTGTCTTCGCCAGTGAAGCTCGCGTAGCGCAAGCGGAAAAACCTGTGCAAATGACGGGTGAGCAAGTAGGCGAACACACCGACAAGACCGAATATGTGTTGATGATCTTGTCGGTCGGCGCGGCGATTGTCGGGTTTGGCATGGCCCGGCGCGCCTACTCGAACGCAGGCAAGGACTATGCCGAGCCCATCAACGCGGCCGCTCCGCTGCTCTACAACACTCTCTACAACAAGTGGTTTGTCGACGAGGCCTACGACTACCTCTTCACCGGGCGGCGCCAGCTGGGCAAGCTCCGCCTCGGCGCGATGGGCGCGGGCGACGCCTCGTCGTGGTTCGACGCCAAGGTGATCGACGGCACCGTCAACGGCGCAGGATGGTCCACGCGGGCGGTGGCGACGCTTTCGACCTGGTGGGACAAGTGGATCATCGACGGCCTGTTGGTGAATGGCCCCGCGATTCTGTCGCGCATGCTGTCGTATCCCGCGCGCCTGTTTGAATGGGGCCTGGTGCAGTGGTACGCGCTGGTCATGGTCGCCGGGCTGATTGGGCTTGGGTTTTATTATGTGTGGAGGTAGTGCAGCTACTAGCTGCTAGCTTCTAGCTACTAGCGAGCACATCCCACACCGGAATAGTTGTTTTGAACTTGTCATCCCGAGCCGTCCGTAGGCAAAGCCGAGGGGGAGTGAGGGATCTGCATTTGGACAGCAGAGGCAGAACTACAGATTCCTCGTTGCTGTCGCTTCTCGGAATGACAAAGGAATAGGTTTCGGGAAGAGAAGAACGATCGTCACACCCGGACTCAGGTTGCTAGAAGCTAGTAGCCAGTAGCTAGAAGCTGAACTTATGCAGAGCCATATTCTTTCCATCATCCTCTTCACGCCGCTCCTGGGCGCGCTGGTGCTTCTTTTTGTTCCGGGCGCCAACAAGGCCGCGATCCGCTGGATTGCGAACATCTTTGCCCTCGGCGGTTTCCTGATCTCGCTGCCGCTGGTGCCGATGTTCTGGGCGCAGCGCTTCGACGCCACCCAGCAGTTCAAGTTCATCGAAGGCTCGGCCAACAACTGGATCCCCTCGATCGGCGCGGGCTACGTCCTCGGCATCGATGGCATTTCCTTCCTGCTGATCATGCTGACCACGCTGCTCGGCTGGGTTTCGATCCTCTCCTCGTGGACCGCGATCGAGAACCGCGTGAAGGAATACTACGTCTGGTTCCTCGTGCTGCAGACGGGCATGCTCGGCGTCTTCATGGCGCTCGACTTCTTCCTTTTTTTTGTTTTCTGGGAAGCGATGCTGGTGCCGATGTACCTGCTGATCGGCATCTGGGGCGGCCCGCGCAAACTTTACGCCGCCATCAAGTTCTTCCTCTATACGCTGCTCGGCTCGGTGCTGATGCTGCTCGGCATCCTGTTCCTGTACTTTAATCACCACGCCGCCGGAAACCCGTACACGTTCAGTATTCCGGAGCTCTACAGAACCGCTCCGCAGATTCCGTTCCACTATGCAATCTGGTTGTTCGTGGCGTTCTTCATCGGATTCGCCATCAAGGTCCCGATGTTCCCCTTCCACACCTGGCTGCCCGACGCGCACGTGGAAGCGCCAACTGCCGGTTCGGTGATTCTGGCCGGCGTTCTGCTGAAGATGGGAACGTACGGATTCGTCCGCTTCTCGCTGCCGTTCTTCCCCGGCGTTGTTCAAGACTCGCGCGTGCGCGGCTGGATGATTGGTCTGTCGATCGTCGGCATCATCTACGGCGCACTTGTTTCGCTCATGCAGAAAGACATGAAGAAGCTGGTGGCATATTCGTCGGTCAGCCACTTAGGTTTCTGCACGCTAGGCATCTTCGCGCTGAATCAGGCGGGCCTGAGCGGGTCGGTCCTGCAGCAGATCAATCACGGCATCTCGACGGGCGCGCTCTTCTTGATCGTCGGCATCCTGTACGAGCGGCGGCACACGCGCGAAATCGCCGAGTACGGCGGCATCTCGAACGTCATGCCGGTGTACGCGACGATCACCATGATCATGTTCTTGTCGTCGATGGGGTTGCCGCTGCTGAATGGCTTCGTCGGCGAATTTACGATCCTGCAGGGCGCCTTCACCGCGAACTGGAAATGGGCGGCGTGGGCGGTACCGGGCGTGGTGCTCGCCGCAGCGTACTTGCTGTGGCTCTACCAGCGCGTCTTCTTCGGGACAGTCACCAACCCGAAGAATGAAAAGCTGCATGACCTGACGCCGCGCGAGCTGCTGACGTTTGTGCCTCTGATCATCATGGCATTCTGGATTGGCCTCTATCCGAAGCCGTTCTTCCAGATCCTCGAGCAGCCGGTGAACCAGATCGTGCAGACGATCGACAATGCGAAGGCGAACCCCGTGGTCAACGCGCAAGGGACACCGCCCGCTGAGCCCATGCCGCAAGTTGCTCCCGTCGCTACTGTGCCGCTCGCTCCGGCAGCCAAGGCAGCGCCAAAAGCTGCAGCCGCAAGGCCGAAAGGAACCATCCAGTGATGGGCCTGACGCCAGTCGAATACCGGTTGATGCTGCCGATGGTGGAGCTCACCATCTTTGCTCTCGGCCTCCTGCTGATTGATCTCTGGGTGCCGAAAGAGTGGAAGTGGATCAATGCCGTCGGGGCGTTTGTCGGCGTTCTGTTCGCGGCTGGGTGCGTCGCACAGATTCAGTGGATGTTTCCGCAAGGCGGCGTCGGTTTCTTCAACTCCCTCTACGTCGATCGGATTGCCATCTACTTCTGGTATCTGTTCTTGGCAGGTGCGGCCGTCGCCATCTTAATGTCGGTGCGCTATCTCGACATTGAAAATGAGCACCACGGCGAGTATTACGCTCTGCTGTTGCTCTCCGTCGTCGGCATGATGTGCATGGCGGCCGGTATCGACATCGTGCTGATCTTCATCGGCCTGGAACTAATGGCCATCTCGACCTACGTCCTGGTCGGCTTTCTGCGCCGCGATCGGCGCTCCAACGAAGCGGCCCTGAAGTATCTCTTGCTGGGAGCGTTCTCTTCAGGAATTTTTGCTTACGGCCTGTCGCTGCTCTACGGACTCTCCGGCAGCACCAATCTGGCGCTGATTGGCCGCGCGGTAGCCCAGATCGTGAACCGCGATCCTCACAATCCGGTTCTGATCATCGCCGTCCTCACCACCATGGTCGGCCTGCTATTCAAGATCGCCGCCATCCCCTTCCACCAGTGGGCTCCCGACGCCTACGAAGGCGCGCCCACCAGCATTACCGGGTTCATGTCGGTAGCCGTGAAAGCGGCGGCTTGGGCGATGCTGATCCGCATCCTGCTCTTTGGCCTCTTCCCGCTGCGCTCCATCTATACGCCGGTCGTCATTTTCGTCGCGATTGCGACCATGACAGGTGCCAACTTCGCCGCGCTCACGCAAAACAACACCAAGCGCCTGCTCGCCTACTCCTCGATCGCGCATGTCGGTTACATGCTGCTGGCGTTTGTCGCGCTCGGAACATCCGCTCCCGGCACGCCGGGCTTCATCGACGGCATCAAGGGCATTCTCGTTTACCTGCTCGTCTACACCTTCATGAACCTGGGCGCGTTCGCGGTGATCACTTCGCTGCGGCAACGCAACGTGATCGGCGACGAACTGGACGACATGGCCGGCCTCTACCAGCGACAGCCGGTCGAAGCGGTCCTGATGCTGCTCTTCTTGCTCTCGCTGGCCGGAATCCCGCCCATGGCCGGGTTCCTGGGCAAGTACTACATCTTCCTGAGCCTGATCGAGAGCGGACACTACGCGCTGGCCGCGCTCGGCGTCCTGTATTCCGTTTTCGGACTCTATTACTACCTGAAGATCGCCAATGCCATGTTCGTGCGCGATCCACTCGAAGCGAGTCGGCTGCCGGTGAGCCTGGGGATGCGCGTCGCGCTGGGCATCACCGCGCTCGCCACCATCGTGATCGGCATCTATCCCGAGCCCTTCCTCCACACCGTCAACTGGGCGCTGGGACTGACGCAGGCATCGCACCTGGCGATGCGATAGCGACGCTGGTGTCCCGCCGGCTGTCACGTGGGCCACACGCCCGCGCGAGGGAAGGTGGCCTCGCGATAGCCGCCGAGGCTCGTGGTACAAATTCTTCTGCCAGTACTGCTGGCTCGTAGCCCGCAGCTCGTAGCCCGCAGCTGCGCTACAATTCCCTCGCATGCCCGAGCCGGGAAAGCCGCCGCAAAAAAAAGACCCGCTTGTTTCCCTCGCGCGCTATTCCGAGATCGGCTTCATCATCCCTGCCGCGATCATTCTCGGTTTCTTTCTCGGCAAACTTCTCGACTACTGGCTGCATACCAAATGGCTGTATCTGGTCGGGTTGCTGTTCGGCGCCGTCGTGGGATTCGGCCAGATGATTCGCACGGCACTATCCAGTTTCAAGGATGACTGACTCACCCAATCCGGTCGCGTTCACGGAGAACCCCGAGGTCGAGTCCTTCTATGCCCGCGTCATTCCGCGAATGCTGCGGACCATGCTCGTGGTTGCCGTCCTCCTGCTGTTTCCGGTTTTCTGGTTCTATCACTGGGCCGGATTGATCGGGGGAGCGGCAGGCTCCGCGGTCTCCTATATCAACTTTCGGGCCTTGTCACGAGGCGTCGAAGCTCTGGCGGATCGCGTCGTCAACCGCGCCAGCAAGGAAAAGGGACGCGTCATCGTGTTCCGGTTCGTGCTGCGCTACGGGTTGGTGGCGGTCGTTGCCTATGCTATCTTTAAGAGTTCTGCATTAGCCTTCCGCGGATTCCTGTGGGGTCTGTGCCTGCCAGTGGCGGCCTTAATGGTCGAGGCAGGAGTCGAGGCGTGGGTGGCATTTCGCGGCTCGGCTGGCAGCCCACGCACGACGAAGAGCTAAGGGCCAAGAGCTAACGGCTGCTTTTCCATGGAACAACTGGCATTCACTCAACTTCTGAATCATCTCTTCGGCGGGCCGGTGTTGGCGCTGCTGCATGCGCTGGGCATTCATCCGAAGAATGCCGTCGCCCCCATCCCGAACTCTGTCGCGATGGAAATTCTGGTCGTGCTGCTTCTGACCGCGTTCTTCGTGGTGGTGCGCACGCGTCTCTCCGTGGAGCGGCCTGGCGGACTGCAGCATGTGGTTGAGGGTATCTACGGGTTCGTCAGCGGCATGGCGCACGAGATCATCGGCCATCACTCCGAGAAGTTCGTTCCTTACCTGATGGCTCTGGGAATGTTCATCTTGACCTGCAATCTGATTGGGCTGGTCCCCGGCCTCGAGTCGCCGACAGCGGTGCCCATCGTTCCTCTGGGTTGTGCGCTGCTGACCTGGTTTTATTACCACTACCAGGGGATCCGGGAGAACGGGGTATTCGGATATCTCAAGCATTTTATCGGGCCGCAGGAAGGCATCCCGTGGTGGGCGCGCATTATCGTGCTGATCCTGCTGCCCCCGATTGAACTCTTCAGTCACTTAGCTCGTGTGCTGTCGCTCACAGTCCGTCTGTTCGCCAACATGTTCGCCGGCGAGATGGTGACTCTTGTCTTCTTTTCGCTGGTGCCGCTGGGCATTCCGATTATTTTCGAGGGCCTGCACATTGGCGTGTCGTTTATCCAGACGTACATCTTCGTGCTGCTGGCGACGGTGTACTTGGGCGAAGCTTTGGCACATGAGCACTAGCGGAGGTCACAGGTGACGGGTTACAGGTCACAGGAAAAACGCAAAGCGGACACCCTGAGACCTGTCACCTGTGACCTGTCACCTGCCTTCCAGCGTGAGGGCGCCGGTTCTTAGAACCCGGCGTCAACCACCCACTGGAGGCGATTCATAAAAGGAGAGAAGCACATGAGGAAAGTGATGATGTTGTTGTTCCTGATGTTGTTGATTTCGATGTTCGCCGTGCCCGCGTTCGCACAGACCGGAGGCAGCACGAGCTCTGCGACCCCGTGGGTAGCAATTACCTCGGGTTTTGCCATTGCGATTGCGTCCGGATTGGCCGCCCAGGGCCAGGGGCGTGCGGCGTCGGCGGCTTGCGAAGCGCTGGGACGGAACCCTGCGGCCCGCGCCGGCATCCAGGTCGCGCTCATTCTCGGCCTGGCCTTCATCGAGTCACTGGTGCTGTTCGCGCTCGTGATTATTTTCGTGAAGGTCGTTTAGATTCGGAGTTCACATACGAAGGGCCTGGCCTCAAGCGGGCCCTTTTGCTTTGTCCGGATGGGCCAGCTATAGCGCACGGCTGACGGCCCACGGCAATCGAGAATCCAGACGTGCACACGAGGATTTCAAAGAGGATTGCACCTGCTGCAGCTCGTGGGAGGGACGCCGTGGGCTGTAGGCCGTGAGCCGTGGGCTGACAGTGAGAACCGAGAACTGCGAACTGCTCTCCTACCCTTTGCGCTCGCCGTCCCAGGTGGCATTACGATTCTCGGGTGCTTTCTCCAGGGCTTCGACGAGGATGCGGCGCAGACGATAGCGGCTGTCGAGGTCCATGCTGACGAACTCGAAGCCGATTTCATTGACGCGGGCGCGGCGCAACAGGACCTGGCCGCGAATCTTTTTGACGCCGGTCGAGATTTCCACGTTTGCCTCGGAGCCGACGCGGAGATTGTCGTTCCGCGTGCCCATACCGCCGCCAAGGCTCATCTCGCGCATGATGACCGTGGACTTGCCCCACGAACTGCTGAGCGTAGCCGAGAAGGTGCGCGGCAGGATCACTCGCTCATAGCGGCGCTGCCGGACCCATGGACAGGCGGGTGCGGGATCGAGCGGAGCGATGGCAAGTTCGGCAGCGTCCAGTCCGCTGTCGGACATGACTTGTGCGCCATAACGCGGATCGATCTTGGCGAGTGCCTGGGCAGCGGCGACCCGCAATTCTCGATGCTGGGTGCGGCCCCAGAGTTTTTTCTCTTCCACGATGCTGCGCAGCGCCGGGACGGCTTCCGGCTCCCGCAGGCGGCCCAGTGCTTCGATCGCCTTCAGCTGAACGAATGGCGGACGCGACGCGGCCTCCCCGGCCGTGGCCAACGCAATCAGGCTGGAGCTGGCGGTGCGGTCCAGGCTCATCCCGATCTCGTCGATCGTTTCCGGCAGAATCAGGGGGTCCAGCAGTTCGAGTAACTCCAGCAAAGTGCGGCCGCGATCGGGGGCTGCGCCGTAAGCAATCTGCCGCACGACCAGATCCTGATAGAAGCGGTTGAATTCGGGCATGCGTGTGGGCAGCAGTTCGAGCAGTGTGGTCACGCCCAGACGGCTCAACAATCCGACTGTCGCCGCGGCCTGACGGGGCTGTCCGGTGCGCAAAGTTTCACGCAGATCATCGACCGCGGGCTGTCCCAGTTCGTCGACCAGTTCCACGATGCGGTCGCACTCCGTGCGTTTCTGCGAGCGGAAAAAGCGGTCGGAAAGATGTTCGACTGCACTCTTGGGAATCTGCTGCAGAACATTGATGAGATCGTCGGCCACGGTGGGAGAATTGATCGCTTCTTCGATGATCTCCGGCAGCCGGTTCTCGACACCCACTCGCGACCGTAAATCCTGAACCAGCAACGGACGTTCCTGCCCAATGCCCTGGAGGGCGGAGCAGATTTCGGCGACTGCCTTGTACTTCTTGCGCGAGCAGGCTTCCTGACCGAAACGCGTGAACGCCGCGCTCAGCAGGCTCTGGACTTCGCTGTCGGTTTCCTTGGCCAGCTTTTCGCCGATCTTGGCAATCGCATTCGGCATGACCTCTTCGGACGCGCTGGCGTAGAGGTCGGCAATCTGCGCCAGGCCGATCGATGTCTTGCGGCGCGGATCGAGTTCCTTGGCGTCGAGGCAGCTGGTGTAGTTGGCGAGAATCTTCGCCGCAAGTTCATTGTCGCCACGTTCGATCAACATCTCCACAAACTGGCGGATATTGCGCGGCGGCACGCACGCGGCTTCGCCGGAGAGCAATACGCTCTTCTTGCCGGCTTCCGGAACTTCCGCCCAGAACATACGGTCGAGAATGTCAGCATGAGACTCGACCAGGATCCCGGCCTTGGACATCTTGTCTTCCTGCACCCGCAGAATCTGGCGCAGGGTGTCCATCTGGCGGCTCATGTGCTCCATCATCTGGTGCACGGCGTTCACTTTGACTTCGCCGCGCTGGTAGCGGTCGAGAGCAAAGCGGATGGCCATGTGCTCGGCCGCTTTCATGAGCAGCGGTGTATCGCTTTCTTCAGCGTGCGTCGTCACCTGTGCCGATAAGCTCTCAAGCAGGTTGGCCAGGTTGAGCTTGGTGCCTTCGGGGGCCTTGCTCAACTCGGTCTTCATCAGTTCTTCAGGATTGGCGTTCGGGTCCTGCGCGGCCTGCCCAAAGTGCGTGAGCATGCGGATGGCCTGAATCACTTCTTCTTCCTGCAGAGGCACAACGCCTCCGCTCCAGTTGCCCCCTGCACCCGTTCCTGTGCCGCCTCCACCCCCCGTTCCACTACCTCCAGTGCCGCTGCCTCCAGTACCGGTACCGGTGCCCCCTCCTCCTCCGCCCCGGATGGGAACCGTAGGAACGCTTCCGAGCGGAGCACCGCCGGCCTCTCCGGAGCCGCCGGAGGTCGCCCCTTGCGCCGCTGCGATCAGTTGCAGCAACTTTTGCGGATCATTCAACCACTGTTTGAACTCTGGTCCGAGGGACTGCGCCGCGATTTGAGCCGCGACCGAAATCTCACCCGTCGCAGGATCAGCGGCGACGAACTTCACTTCGTTGATGCGGATAGAAGAATTCTTGTTGTCGCCGAGGGTTTCCTTGATCTGCTTGGCGAAATCTTGCGCTTTGGATCCGCCCATGGCGAACGCGCTGACCAGCCGGGTGAAGTCCTCAAGCGTGACCTTCGTGAAGTGAATGCTGGCGAGGCCCGCCGCATTCAGCAACTGGGCAAAGCTCCGCTCCGCCTGTCCAGTTTCGAGCGGGATGCCATCCAGAAGAAGTTTGTTATCCGAGACACCCAGCAGGAATCCGCCGTCGCCGCTCTTGGGCAATGCGGCCTGCAACTCGCTCCAGGTAACCTGGAACTGTCCTTCAGTCCGCTTGTGCCTCACCCCGTAGAGTCGCGTGTACTTGACGAGAATGTTGAGGCTATGGATAAAGGCGCGGGCAGACGCGCTGCGTGCGGCATCGGTATTGGCCGTGGTGGAGATTGCTGCCTCCCGAATACTCTGGAGCTTAAGGATCAAGGGTATGCCGGAAAGTGACCCATTGCACGATTACGGAGGTAATTGGCCGCCCGGTTGGGTCACTGGCTCGGGTCGATGCCCGTTAGGGGCTTCGGAGTGTCAAACGCGCTACACTGTTCAAGAATTCAGCAGGAATCCGGCAATGCAGGTCCGCGTACTCTTTTTCGGCGCACTGAAGGATTTGGTGGGACGGTCCAACGAAACTCTGGAGCTTCCCGAGGGAGCACGGGTCGAGACCCTGCTCGCCCACTATGCCAGCCAGACGCCTCGTTTCGAGGATTTGCTCCCGTCACTGGCGCTCTCGGTGAATCAGGTGTATGCGGCGGCGGACTCTGCTTTGCGATCCGGCGATGAGGTCGCCCTGCTGCCGCCGGTCAGCGGAGGTTTCGAGGATCGCGTCCGCATCGTGCAGGAACCCATCTCCACGCAAGCTGAACTGGACCGAATTGAGCGGCCCGAAGATGGCGCGGTGGTCGCGTTTGAGGGAGTCGTCCGCAACCATACCCGTGGGCGGCGCACGTTATACCTCGACTACGAGGCTTACGAAGCCATGGCCCTGAAGCAGATGCAAGGCCTTGCCGAACAGGCTAAGTCTGACTTTGCCATCCGCGAAGTGGCCATCGTCCACCGTCTTGGACGCCTGGAGATCGGCGAGACCAGCGTGCTGATCATCGTGGCGTCGGCCCACCGCGGCCCTGCGTTTGAGGCTTGTCGCTGGATCATTGACTCTCTGAAGAAGACGGTCCCCATCTGGAAGAAGGAGTATTTCGAGGATGGGGCCGTATGGGCGGACGGAGAACCCTTTCCCGAAGAAATCCCACGCGTTGCAGGCACGGCCGGAGTGCGGCCCGCATCCAAATGATTGTTCCCCGCATGAAACCACTACTGCTGGCCGTCGTGATGGGTTGCGCAGTTCTGCCCTGCCTGGCGCAGGAGTCGGACACCACCCTCAAGGTGGACGTCAAACTGGTCAACGTATTCGTAACCGTGACCGACCAGCACGGCGCGCCCGTGTCGACCTTACAGAAAGAGAATTTCGCGATCAAGGAAGACGGGAAAGATCAGAAGATCGCGATTTTCGATCGCGAGTCCGCATTGCCGCTTTCCATCGTCTTGGCCATCGACACCAGCTTGAGCACAAAGAAAGATTTGCCGCTGGAGCAGGCGGCGGCACACAAGTTCGCCCACACGATCCTGCGTTCGCAGGACCGACTGGCTGTCTACAAGTTCAGCGAGGAGGTGAGGGAAGTCGTGCCCTTTACCTCGGATCTGGACAGGATCGATGCGGGCATTGACCGCTTGCGCAACGGTTCCGCCACCGCGCTGTTTGACATGGTCTTTCTGGGCGCGCAGGCGTTGGGTGCGCGGCAGGGCAGGAAAGTGATTGTGGTGGTCACCGACGGTGGAGACACCATCAGTCAGGTGAACTATCAGCAGGCATTGCGCGCGGCCCAGGAGTCTGAGGCCATCATCTACAGCGTCATCATCGTGCCCGTCGAAGCCAGCGCCGGGCGCGATACCGGCGGCGAGCATGCGCTCATCCAGTTCTCCGAAGACACCGGCGGAAAGTACTACTACGCAACTTCGCTGCCTCAGCTTGATGAGGCCTTCCACAAAATCAGCGACGAACTGCGCACCCAGTACCTGCTCGCCTACTATCCGTCGCAACGGCTGGCCGACTCGGACTTCCGCCGCATCAGCATCGATCTGGTGAACCCACCGGTAGGTGGACCCTACCAGGCTCGTCACCGGGCGGGGTACTACACCACCAAAGATTCGTTCTAGTGCAACCAGGCCCGCCAACATGTGACGGCAAGGCATACAGCGCCGCGTGGATGCGGCCGCATCTAGTAAACTGTTCTATCCATTGTTGCAGATCAGACCCTAGACGCGCAGACCGCCTCGCGTTCTGCTCCCAGGAGAGTGGCGCTTTGTTACAGAAGCCTGTTGTGTGGCAACGCTGGTTCGCTTGCCTTTGTCTTTTCTTTCTTCTCATCGCTTTAGCCAGTTTGCCCTCGCCAGCCCAGGAGGCCCCTACCACCGGCACGATCCAGGGCACGGTGAAGGATGCAGACGGCACGCCGATCGAGGCGGCACGTGTTTTGTTTCGTTCCAGGGTCGAAGGCACCAGCAGCGTCGCCCGGTCTGGCAAGGATGGCGCCTTCGTCTCCGACTCCCTGGTTCCGGGCGAATACACGGTTTCCGTCGAAGCGGCGAATTTCCTTCTGGCGGAGACCCGAGTCACCATAAAGGCGGGCGAGGCGGCAACGGCCGACTTCAAGCTGGACCCGATTAACCCCGGCCCCGCGCGGTTGGAGAGCAGGCTGCCGGGCGAATCCATGGATCGGCTGCCGATCAACGGAAGGCATCCGCTGGAAATGGCGCGGCTTGAGCCGGGCCTGCAAGTCGTCGACGGGGCGATCCTTGAGGCGGGGAAGTCGGGCTACCAGGCGCTTTCGATCAACAGCCAGGTCGGGCGTACCGTGCACTACGACATCGATGAAGTCGAGGCAATGGATGAAACCAAGGGCGCGGCCATCGCCAATTTACCGGCGGAAACGGTGCGTGAGTTGGTTGTCGATCGCACCGTGCCGGAGGTGTTTCAGTCGCTGAATGCAGCGGGATCGGTGCGCCTGGTCACACGCTCTGGCGGGGACGAGTGGCATGGCGATGTCTTTGGAAACTATCGAGACAAGCGCGCCGGACTCACCGGGTTCCCATCCGGCTCCGGTACCAAGTACGACCGCCAGCAATACGGGTTTGGATTGGGCGGCGCGCTCATTAAGGACAAGGCCTTCTTGTTTGTCGGCGGCGAGCGCGCGAAGCAGGACGGCCAGTTGCCGTTCTATCAGGGGTTCCCGTACAGTCTGGGACCTTCACTGCGCGACTCCTACTTTCGCGAGAACATGCTGACCGCGCGCCTGGACTACAACTGGTCGGAGAGCGCGAAGTGGTTTGTCCGTTTTAGCTACGACAATGCGAATCAGATCGGGCCGACCGGCAGCTGGGCAGGCTATCGCGATCAGGTCAATGTTCCGAGCGGCGTGTTTGGCATCGACTGGAATCGTGGACGCTTCGCTCACAGCGGGCGCTTTGGCTATCAGAAACTGGTAAATGCGATTAACCCCGCGTTCGGAGCCGACACCCTGATTTGGCCTGGCTCGCCTTTTCACCAGCAGATCGGTTCCTTCGAACTGGGACCCAGCGTGCTGGGTCCGCGGCAAACGGTCCAGCGCGATTTGTTTGGACGATACGATGGCAGCACCCCGTTTCGTGACCGGCACACTCTGCGATTCGGCGGCGCCATTCACTACATCACCCAGAATGACTTCTACGCGCCGGGCGACTTTGGGCCGTCGGTCACCAGTTCGAACGGCATTGATGTCATTGACGCGATCTTCAACGATCCGAGCCCGGCGTTTCCGCCGTTATTCCCCGGCGATCCTCGCGGCGCGGCCGGGAACCCTCTGAACTACCCGGTGGGCACAGTCACGATTTACAACGGCCTGGGAAACTTCAGCGAACACTCGGCTCTGAATCGCAACTCCGGCGGGCACACTGATACTCGCGTCGAACTCTACGCCGCCGATACCTTCAAGCTGTACCCGAATCTCAATATCACGGTGGGTGTGAACTACGCTCGCGATACCGGCCGCACCGACAGTGATCTCGCCCCAGTTCCTACTCTCGACCAGTTCGGCAACATCAAAGGGCTGGGCAATCGGGTGAGCCAGCCGAATTGGAACTTCGCACCGCAGGCGGGCATCGCCTGGGATCCGGGACGTCACGGACGCACGATTGTGCGCGCTGGCGGCGGAATGTTCTTTGACAACTTCCTGCTGCAGAACAGCTACCAGGATCGGATCAGCCGCTTGTCGCAGGGGCAATATTCCCGAAGTCTGAGCCTTTGTCCGAACGGGTCGGTGCTCTTTCCCGATGGTTCGATCGTGAATTCAGTGACCGTGGACTCCGAGCCGATCGACATCGCGACGGGAATCTGCGGACAGCCGATCGGCATTGCCGCTCCCGCAATCGAAGCGCTGCAGTCGGCGTTTCTGACAAACCAGGAATCGGTAACCGGTGGGCCGAACGTCTACGGGCTGACCAACAGCAATGCGAACTTCGGCGGTTTGCTGGCGCCGAACTTCCGTACGCCGCGCATCGTGCACATGAGCGCTGGGCTGCAGCGCGAACTCGGCGAGCACACCATGTTCTCCATCGACTATGTACGGGAAATCGGGACGCAGTATCCCCTGGGCATTGACACGAATCACGTTGGGGACGCGCGCTACCTGACGGACGGCAGCAACCCGGATCCCTCGCAGAACACCTATGCGACGGAACTGGATGCGATCAACGCGACGCTGTTGGCCAATCCGCTCTCCGCGGCATGTCCGCAAGCAACCGCGACCGGGAGCACTTCGCAACTGGCAGTGAATTGTTACATCGCGTCCGTACCGGGTGCCAGCATCGTGGACTTCGCGCGCAACGGGCTGGATTCTTCCAACGCCTTTTGCGGCGCGTTTCCTTGTGCCGCACTAGGGTTGCGGGACGCGGCGTTCGGCGGCATCAATCCGGCGGTCGGCTCCAATGTGATGTACTTCCCCAGCGGACGCACGAAGTATGCGGCGGTACACGCGATGTTCAAAACGTCAGGCACACTGCGGGCGCCCGGAGTCCGGCACTGGGACCTGGGCGTTTCCTACACGTATTCGAAATACCAGAGCAACGTCGCCATGGCTGACGGTAGCGGCGGGGACTTCACCTTGCTCAGCCGCGCCGAAGATTATATCCATCCTCATGTCGGGCACTTCGGCGCTTCCGGCCTGGATCGCCGCAACATGTTCACGTTTACCCCGTCGCTGGAGTTGCTGCGGGGAGCGCGCTTGACGATTCTCACCCAATTCCTGTCGCCGCTGGAACTGAGCGCGCGCCTGCCGCAGTTGGACGGCGGGGGCGTGGCGGGAGAAATCTTCCGCACTGACGCCACGGGTGACGGCACTGTCGGCGACCTGCTTCCGGGAACGGCCGTCGGCGGTCTCGGCGGCTACTCCGGCAACGATCTTAGCAAGGCGATCGGGGTGTACAACACAAACTATGCCGGCCGCTTGAATTCAGCGGGACTGCAACTGGTCAACGCGCAGCTGTTCACTTCCCAGCAGTTGGCGACTCTGGGCGCAGTCTATCCGTTCGTGTGCGCCCAGCCGCCCAGCCAGGCGAACTGCCAGGCCGTCGCCGGACATAACGCGCAGTCACCCTGGCTGAAGACGATGGACGTGCGGTTCAGTTGGCCATTTCGGATCGGTGAGCGAGTACGCTTCGAGCCCAGTGTCGCCGCCTTCAATGTATTCAACTTCGCCAACTTCGGAGGCGCTGGGCAGCAACTCAACGGAGTGCTGGATGGATCTCCCGGATCGTCGCTGAACAATGCCAGCTCTCCGGGGTTCTGCGGTAACTCTACGGCGTTTTGCACATCGCGGTTGGATCGCGTTGTGGCCGGCTCCGGGACCTACGGATTGGGTGCTCCTCGTCAGCTGGAGTTTGGGGTGAGGATCACGTTTTGAAGTACGGGGCAGCAGCGCCGTTCGACAGCAGTTCCGGCTACCAACCGGCAAGGAAATGGGCGCTTCGATCACGGTTGGATTTGGGCGCGTAGATGCTTTGAGAGTTTTTCAATCCTCTTGAGTTTGTCCACTGCGTCTTTTGGGAGAAGGCCTTTCTTCATCTGGTCCACATCGCCAGGGATACTGCCCGCAAGTACCGAAAGCTCGCGCGCATCGCGTGCCATCTCCACAATGTCTAGCTTGCGGGAGACTCTGGTTTCGGGCTGAGCTTGCTCTTGGATTGCGGGTTCGGGAGGTTTGGGATAGTTTCCGCGCTGTCCCGGCGAGCCACCCCCAAGCACAACCACGATCAGCAGACTGCCAAGGCACGCTCTTCCCAGCCGTAGCGGCATACGACTCTCCCGGTTGACTGTTTTCCCGCAAGTTTAATCCCAGCCGAGGACCCATGTGTGTCAGAAAAGAAGCGGCGTCTCCGCACACAATGGCATCCAAAGGCAGGGGCGAAATTCGCACTCCTGAAAGACTGCAGTCGCTTGGAGGATAGGCATGCTTGCTGTGAAAGTCGAAACGCAAGTTCCCAGCGATCTCACCACCCGCCTGATACAGGCACGACAGGTTACCGACGCTCTGTTCAACTGCGTACGACCCGACGCGCTGTACGACCGCCCCATCCCGGAACGCCACAGAATTGTTTTCTACATCGGGCATGTGGAGGCGTTCGACTGGAACTTGTTGAATGGGAGGCTGGTGTCAGCGGCAAAATTCCGTCCTGACCTGGATCGGCTGTTTGCCTTCGGAATTGATCCCGTCGGCGGAGGACTGCCCACCGATCAGCCTTCGGATTGGCCCACGATCTCTCAGGTGCGTGAGTATGTCCGGCGGCTGCGCGATGAACTTGACGACAAGTTGTCGCCCGTATTGAGCGGGTCATATGAAATCGCTGGCGAGTTTTCGGCGGACCTGCTCATCAACGTTGCAATTGAGCATCGCCTCATGCATGCCGAGACGCTGGCCTACATGCTGCATCAGCTGCCCTACGGTCGGAAAGCCTGCCCGGCGCTGGCGGATAGGAGTATTGGCCCCACACTGACAAACAAGGGTGCTCGTCCGGCACTCGTCGAAATTCCGGCGGGTCTGGCGACCCTGGGTCTCGCACGCACCAGCGGCGCCTTCGGCTGGGACAACGAATACGAGCAGCACACTGTCGATGTCGCCCGATTTGCCATGGATCGCCACAAGGTCTCAAATCGCGACTATGCCGAATTCGTGACTGCCGGCGGCTATGAGAATCGCGCGCTATGGAGCGATGACGACTGGGCATGGAAAGAAGCAAGTGGCATTTCGCAGCCTGCGTTCTGGCGGCGCCAGGGCGGCGATTGGCTCTGGCGCGGAATGTTTGAAGAGTTTCCTTTGCCGCCCGATTCGCCAGTCTATGTGAGTCAGGCTGAGGCGTGCGCTTACGCGCGGTGGGTAGGGAAGAGTCTGCCGACGGAGGCGCAATGGCAGCGAGCAGCGTATGGAACCCCACACGGGGAAACAAGGCGGTATCCGTGGGGTTCCGCACCCCCGGATCGGCATCGGGGGAACTTCGATTTTGCAAACTGGGATCCGGCCGCGGGTGGAATATATCCCCAGGGAGCAAGCGCATTCGGAGTTGAGGAGATCGTGGGCAACGGCTGGGAGTGGACGTCCACATTGTTCGCCCCATTCGCCGGATTCGAGCCATTTCCGTTTTATCGTGGGTACTCCGCCGACTTTTTCGACGGCAAGCATTACGTCATCAAAGGCGCGTCGGCACGCACGGCTGGGTGCATGCTCCGGCCTTCCTTCCGTAACTGGTTCCAACCCCACTATCAATATGTGTACGCAGGATTCCGCTGCGTGAGCAACCGGCTCGATTGAGGACACGATGATCTTGAGACAGGCGGTTGTCGCCGATCCCGCGTTTGAATTCGCCGCTGACCTTCGGGCTGGGTTGCTCCGGCGCGGTCAGAAAGAGTTACCTTCAAAGTATCTGTACGACGAAGTCGGTTCGGCATTGTTCGAGGTGATCAGCGCCTTACCAGAGTACGGACTGACGCGCGCGGATGACCGCCTGCTGCGACTGAATGCACCCGAGATCGTGGCGCACCTCTCCGCTCCTCTCATCGTCGCGGAACTGGGCAGCGGCAGTGGGAAGAAAACGCGCTACCTGCTCGAAGCCCTGGACCGGCCCACGCGCTACTGTCCCATCGAAATCTCGCATACCGCGCTCACCATGTGCGCCCGCGAACTGGGCGATATCGAGCACATCAGTATCGTGGGGTTCGAGCGCGAATACCTGGACGGTCTCCGGGAAGTAGCAGAGCAGCGCGGCGACAGCGAGCGCTTGCTGGTGCTGTTTCTCGGAAGCACGATCGGCAATTTTGACCGCCCGGCAGACGTGAAATTCATTCGTTCGGTGCGTCAGATCCTGCAACGGGGAGACGCTCTTCTCCTCGGCACAGACCTCATCAAGCCCATCCCTCAGTTGCTCGACGCCTACGACGATGGCCTGGGCGTTACGGCGGCTTTCAACCTGAACCTGCTGAACCGGATCAATCGCGAATTGGGCGGCAACTTCCGCCTCTCGGAATTCGCCCATGAAGCGCGCTTCAATCCTGAGACGCGCAGCATCGAGATGCACCTGCGGTCCCTCCGTTCTCAGAATGTCACGGTCGCACGCGCTGGATTGACGGTGACGTTCGGTCAGGGTGAGACCATCTGGACTGAAACCAGCCACAAATACTCCCGGCCCGAACTGCTGCAACTGGCGATGGCTGCAGGCTTCCACTGTGATGCGCAGTGGGTGGACGAGGAGTGGCCGTTTGCGGAGAGTCTGCTGATCGCGGAGTAGCGCGCTACTTGCCGCCGAGACTCACGCTTAGACCTTCGACCAGCGCCGTATTTTTCTCAAGGCAGCGACGCAGGATCTCTGCCTGCTGCCGGGCAGTTGGCCAGTCCTGTTTCTCAACCGCTTCGGTCAGGCCAGGAAGTTCCAGGTGCGCGTATGTGAATCGGGCGCCGTAGAGAATGTGCTTGAACCAAGGGCGTCCGGGAATGCCGTCGGGATTGAGCCAGTTGCGCTCGACCTGCATCATGCCGGCGTTGATTTCGTCCCTCAATTTCTGATCGAGTTTGCCGGCGGCCAGAGCCTGCTGCAGCGACTGGTCCAGCTTTTTGCCAGCCGCTTCGAATTTGTCGATGTTCGCGAGCACGGAATTGAGGTCCAACGCGCTCATGTCCTTCCCTTTGGAAAGTTCCGCCACAAATTGGCGGATGTTGCCGGCATAGGCTGCGAAATCGAATGGCAGCAATTCCGCGTTCGCCAGGCGCAGAGCCAGCACGCCCCACAGTTGCGCCATCAGCGTGTGATAGCGGTAGCCGGGGTCGCCGAAGTGATTCATCCAGTAAAAGTCATCGTACATGGAGTGATAAACGCCGTAGGGTCCTTCAAAGCTCAGGCCGATCACGGGCATCCCGACATAGTTCAGAAATACTGTGTGATCCGAACCGCTGCCGATGCGCGTGTCGGCAAGGTTGTCATCCGTAACGGGGCGGTCGTCCTTCGATTCTTTGCGGTTTCGCGCGGAACTCAGCTTCCATGCATCATAGAGCGACTTGCCCGACGGATCCTGCAGGCTGCGCGTCACCTCCACCAGCATGGGTGCGAGCGATGCCACCGCGCTACCCTCGAAATCAGCGCCAGAGGTGGAAGAATCCACGTTCAAGTAGGCTACGGCTTTCTTCCGCAATTCGTCGGCGGACTGCTCGCCCCATTCGGTTGATCCCGTAAGCCCCACCTCTTCGCCGTCCCAGCTGCAAACGATCAGCGTGCGTCGCGGGCGAATGCCCTGCTTCTTAAGTTGACCGAAAGCGCGTGTCATCTCCATCATGGACGCGGTTCCGCTGCTGGGATCAACACCGCCAAACACCCAGGCGTCGCGATGGTTGCCGAGCACGACCCACTCGTCGGGCAAGTCAGTCCCGCGAATCCGGCCCTCGACCACGTAATAGGGCTTGATCGAGTTATCCATCTCAATCTTCAGATGAACGCGCACACGTTCGCCGCCGAGGTGGTACTCGATGGGCAATCCACCTTGCCAGTCGTCGGGAGCGCGCGGCCCGCCGAGATTGTCGAGCAGAGGCTTGGCATCTTTGTACGAAAGCGGTAGGGCCATGATTTTCGGAGCTGACACCGCTTGCTCGATCGGAATGCGTTTGGCGCCTGGCACAGACGCCCAACCCGGAGTGAGCGGATCGCCAGGAACCATGAAGTCGTACGTGATCGCGCCGCGCTGGATGTGACTCTCCGGCCCCCACGGCCCCTCCGGAAATACCTTGCCTTTCTTGAAGCCGTCTTCGGCGGGATCACTGTAGATCAGGATCGCGGCGGCACCCTCACGCTCGGCGGTCAGCGCTTTGAATCCGCGGTAGCTGTACGGATTCGAGTAGCGCACCAGCACGATCTTGCCTTTGACGTCGATGCCTTGTTTGCGCAGCAGATCGTAGTCCTCAGGATTGCCGCTGTGGGCATAGACGACGGGCGCCGTGACTTCTCCGGAAACCGACATACCGGTCCAGGCGGAACTGACGCGGGGGTTCTTCGTGTCGGGATCGACCGCGTAGGCTTCTTCGCGGAGGCCCGCCCTGTAGGTGACCGGCGCGATCATTTCCAGCGAGGCGCTCTTCGGTGCGGTGGCATAGACGTCGTAGCGATGAATGACAACATCTTCCAGCCCCTGCTTCCGCCATTCATCAGCGACGTAGCGAGCAAGTTCGTTGTTCCGCTTCGATCCTGCGAGATGGGGCTCAGCGGTAAAAATACGATGCTGGCGGCGCGCTTCGTCCGGAGAGGGAATCGCCTTGAACTTTGCTTCGAGCCTAGCCTGGCGGGTGGCTGAAGCCGAACTAAATCCAAAAATGCTGTCCTGGGAAACAGCGGGAACAACGGCAGCTCCAAGCAGCACGATCAATAACAAGCAGGGGTATGTGCGGGTCATAGGGGTTGGCCAGTCGGAATCATGAACCGCGCATTATAATCCGGGGAAGCAACCGCCTTCTGCCCACTGACTTGCCGACATCCGTGATGCGTTTCCTCAAAAACTTGCAGGGCAAAGGAGCATCGTTCCTGCTGGCGGTTCCGGTGGAAGTTAGCCTCGGGAAGCGTTCCTGG
>Ga0335076_10000158_pt1 | contig 55876 bp, 51 predicted proteins | sample Lox_Sample_25_FD_206717 | JGI IMG/M metagenome (GOLD analysis project Ga0335076, IMG submission 206717) | Soil microbial communities from Loxahatchee National Wildlife Refuge, Florida, United States - Lox_Sample_2.5 | ecosystem: Environmental > Terrestrial > Soil > Wetlands | place: USA... | reverse complement strand
AAGATCCGGCTCTGCCGCTTCGGGCTCAACGCCTGCGCGGTGGGGGCGGCGGGGAGCGTGTTCCACGGCTTCCTGCGCGCCCACGAGGGCGAGACCCCGCCCGCCCCGGCCGAGGCTCCCGGGGGCCGTGCGACGCCCCTCCCTCGGCCTTGACGGCCCGCCGGGGATCGGAAACGCTGGGCGGCGATTGGTCAGATCGATGGACCAATTCCCGCCGGCACCGGAGGGGACGCGATGTTCCTGGGCATCGACCTCGGCACCTCGGAGGTGAAGGCGCTGCTCCTCGACGGCCGGGGCGCGATCGTGGCCACCGCCGGCGCCCCCCTGGACGTCTCCCGGCCTCGGCCGCGCTGGTCCGAGCAGGCCCCGGAGGGCTGGTGGACCGCCACCCTGGCGGCCGTCGACGCCCTCCGCGCCGGCCACCCGGCGGCGCTGGCGGAGGTCCGCGGCCTGGGGCTCTCCGGGCAGATGCACGGGGCCACCCTCCTCGACGCCGCCGACCGCCCGCTCCGCCCGGCGATCCTCTGGAACGACACCCGCGCCGACCGGGAGTGCAAGGAGCTCCTCGAGCGCGTCCCCGCCACCCACGCCATCACCGGAAACCTGGCGATGCCGGGGTTCACCGCCCCGAAGCTCCTCTGGGTGGCCCGGCACGAGCCGGAGGTCTTCGCCCGGGTGGTCACCGTGCTCCTCCCCAAGGACTACCTGCGGCTCCGGCTCACGGGCGAGAAGGTCTCGGAGATGTCCGACGCCGCCGGGACGCTCTGGCTCGACGTCGCCCGGCGGGCCTGGTCCCCGGCCATGCTCGAGGGGACCCGCCTCTCGCTCGCCCACATGCCGCGGCTGGTGGAGGGGAGCGCCCCCTCGGGCCGGCTCCGGGACGAGCTGCGGGCGCGCTGGGGGATCGCCGGGCCGGTGACCGTGGCCGGGGGCGGAGGCGACAACGCCGCGAGCGCCGTGGGCATCGGCGCGGTGGAGCCGGGGGGCGGCTTCGTCTCCCTCGGCACCTCGGGCGTGATCTTCGTGGTGAACGACCGCTTCCTCCCCAACCCGGCCCGCGCCGTCCACGCCTTCTGCCACGCGCTGCCCGGCCGCTGGCACCAGATGAGCGTGATGCTCTCGGCCGCCAGCTGCCTGCGCTGGGTGACCCGGGCCACCGGGTCGGCGAGCGAGGCGGCGGCGCTGGCCGAGGTGGAGCGGCTCCCGGCCGAGGCCCGGGCGAGGGCGCCGCTCTTTCTCCCCTACCTCTCGGGCGAGCGGACGCCGCACGACGACCCGGGCGCCCAGGGGGTGTTCTTCGGCCTCACCCACGACACCGACCGGGCCGCGCTCGCCTACGCCGCCGTCGAGGGTGTCGCCTTCGGCCTGCTGGACGGGCTCGCCGCCCTCCGGGCGGCGGGCACCTCCGTGCGCACCCTCTCGCTGGTGGGGGGCGGGGCGCGCAGCCCGCTCTGGGCGCAGCTCATCGCCGACCTCCTCGAGGTGACGCTGGAGACGCACGAGGGCGGCGAGACCGGCGCCGCCCTGGGCGCCGCCCGCCTGGCGCGGCTCGCCTGCGGGGCGAGCGAGGCCGAGGCCTGCGCGCGCCCGCCGGCGAGCCGGAGCTTCACCCCCTCCGCCGGAGGCCGGGCGCCGCTCCTCGGGCGGGTGGAGCGCTTTCGCGAGCTGTACCGGACCGTGGCGCCGCTCTGGCGGCAGGCCGGCTGAGCGGGGCGGACGCCCCGGGAGAGGACGGAGGAGATCATGCCCAGCGAGTTCACGGCGATCGAGCCGGTGCGGTACGAGGGGCCGGGGAGCGAGAAGGCGCTCGCCTTCCGCTGGTACGATCCGGACCGGCTGGTGCTCGGGAAGCGGATGGAGGACCAGCTCCGCTTCGCGGTCTGCTTCTGGCACACCTTCTGCTCGACCGGCTCGGACCCCTTCGGCGGCGCGACCTTCGATCGCTCCTGGAACCGCGCCGGGCCGCCCATGGAGGTGGCGCGGCTCCGGGCCGAGGCGGCCTTCGAGCTCTTCACCCGGCTGGGCGTCCGCCGGTACACCTTCCACGACCGCGACGTGGCGCCGGAGGGGCCGACGCCGCGCGAGACCCTGGCGAACCTGCGGGCGGTGGTCGAGCAGCTCGGCCGCCACCAGGAGCGGACCGGGGTGAAGCTGCTCTGGGGGACCGCCAACCTCTTCAGCCACCGGCGCTACATGGCGGGCGCGGCGACCAACCCCGACCCGGAGATCTTCGCCCTGGCCGCCGCCCAGGTGAAGGCGGCCCTGGACGCGACCCGCGAGCTGGGGGGCGAGAACTACGTCCTCTGGGGCGGCCGGGAGGGCTACGAGACGCTCCTCAACACCGACCTGGCCCGGGAGCAGGAGCAGATGGGCCGCTTCCTCCGGATGGTGGTCGACTACAAGCACAAGATCGGCTTCCGGGGGACGATCCTGGTCGAGCCCAAGCCGCGCGAGCCCTCCAAGCACCAGTACGACTACGACGTGGCCACCGTCTTCGGCTTCCTCCAGCGCTTCGGCCTGGAGAAGGAGGTCAAGGTCAACGTGGAGAACAACCACGCCACCCTGGCCGGCCACACCTTCGAGCACGAGATCGCCCTCGCCCAGGCGCTCGGGGTCTTCGGCTCGATCGACATGAACCGGGGCGATCTCCTGCTCGGCTGGGACACCGACCAGTTCCCGAGCTCCGTGCCGGAGATGGCGCTGGCGCTCTACGCCATCCTCCGCGGGGGCGGCTTCACCACCGGCGGCCTCAACTTCGACGCCAAGGTGCGGCGCCAGTCCTTCGAGGCGGCCGACCTGCTCCACGCCCACGTCGGCGCGATGGACGTGTGCGCCCGGGCCCTGCTCGCGGCGGAGGCGATGATCGGGGACGGCCGGCTGGCCGAGGCGGTCCGCGAGCGGTACCGCGGCTGGCAGGAGCCGTTCGGGAAGGACGTCCTCGCCGGCAAGCTGGGGCTGGAGGAGCTCTCCGCCCGGGTGCTCGAGCGGAACCAGGACGTCCAGCCGGTCTCCGGGCGGCAGGAGGCCCTGGAGAACCTGGTGAACCGGTTCGTGTAGGGGCGGGCGGGGCGCGGACGGGAGCCGGAACGACGGCGGCGGCGCGAGCCTGGCCCGCGCCGCCGCGTCCCGCTCACGCCGCCCGGGCTAGTAGACCGAGTCGGGCACGTAGTAGTCCTTGGCGTTCTCCTTGGTGATCGGCTCCGAGGCGAGGATGATCTTGGACGGGATCTTCTTCTGGTAGAAGCCGCCCAGGCCGCGGTTCTGCGCGCCGTCCACCGCCAGGCTGATGCCGGTGGCGATCATCGAGGGCGGGTAGGTCACGTCCGCCTGCACCAGCGGGTCGCCGTCCATCACCTTCTTCACCATGATCTTGGAGCCGGCCCCGCCCAGGGCGATCTTGATGTCCTTGCGGCCCGACTCCTTGATCGCCTGGAGCACGCCGATGAGGACGTCGTCGTCCTGCGCCCAGACCGCGTCGATCTGCTTGTACTTCTGGAGGTAGTTCTCCATCACCTGCAGCCCCTTCTGCGTGTCCCAGTAGGCGGGCTGCGAGTCGAGGATCTTGATCCCCGGGTACTTCTTGGCCATCACCGCCTTGAAGGTGTCCACCCGCTCGCTGTTGATCACGCAGGGGATCCCCTCGAGCACCACGATCTGGCCCTTGCCCCCCATCGCCTTGCCCAGCCACTCGGCGGAGACCGCCCCCAGGCCCGGGTTGTCGCCGGCGATGTAGACGTTCTGGGCCGGCTCGGTCAGGCCGCGGTCCACCGAGACCACGTAGATCCCCTTCTCGTAGGCCTTCTTCACCACCGGGGTGAGGGGGGCGGAGTCGTGGGCCAGGATCACCAGGGCGTTGATCCCCTTGGCCATCAGGTCCTCGACGTCGTTCACCTGCTTCTGCGGACTGTCGGCCGTGACCAGGAAGAACTCGACGTTCTTGTCCTTGGCCTGCCAGTCGGAGATCGCCTTCTTCGCCCAGAAGTTGATGCCGCCGGTCCAGCCGTGGTCGGCGGTGGGGATGGAGACGCCGATCTTCACCTTCGCCTGCGCCGCGACGGACAGGGGCATGAGCAGCGAGGCGAGCACCACCAGCAGTGTCTTCTTCATGACTCCCCTCTCGAGGGTTGCTACCGCGTTGGCCGCGCCCGGCCGCCGGCCGCGCGCGGGGCTCCTCCGAACACCAGCTTCCGCTGGATGAACACGGCCGCGATGATCACCAACCCCTTGACCGTGCCCTGGAGGTAGGGCGAGACGCCCATCATGTTCAGCATGTTGTTGATGATCCCGAGGATGATCGCCCCGACCACCGTCCCCCAGATCGAGCCGCGGCCGCCGGACATGGGGGTGCCGCCGATGATCACCGCGGCGATGGCGTCGAGCTCGAAGTCCTTCCCGAAGTTGGTGGAGCTGAGCGAGTTGAGGCGCGAGGAGAGGAGCACCGCCGAGACGCCCACCATCTGCCCGGCGATCACGTAGGTCCAGGTGCGGACCCGGTCCACGGCGATGGCCGAGTACTGGGCCACCTTCTCGTTCGAGCCGACCGCGCACACGTGGCGGCCGTAGGCGGTGTCGTTGAGGAGCGTGGAGAGCAGGGCGGCGAGGGCGATCCAGATCCAGACCGGCGTGGGGAGGCCGACCAGGTAGCTCATCCCCATGTCGCCGTAGGCCCCGCTCGAGGAGCGGAACTCGCCGGCGTCGCCCAGGTAGAGGGTGAGCGAGCGGAACACCGCCATGGTCCCCAGGGTGACGATGAAGGGGGCGATCCGGCCCTTGGTCACCGCCAGCCCGTTGGCCAGCCCGAGGAGCGCGCCCAGGGCGAGGGCCGCCACCCAGGCGAGCCCGATGGCCGCCGGCTCGCCCCCCGCCCAGCCGTGGTCCACCGCCCGGTCGAGGAGGGCGATGGCCAGCGCCCCCACCAGCGCCATCATCGAGCCGACCGAGAGGTCGATCCCCCCGGCGATGATCACGAAGGTCATCCCCAGGGCGATGATCCCGGAGTAGGAGACCTGCCGGAGGATGTTGAGCAGGTTCTGGGGCTGGAGGAAGTAGGGGCTGGCCACCGCGGAGATGACGAACAGCACCAGCAGGGCCACCAGCGGGGCGAAGTTCAGGGCGCGCAGGCGAGTCCGGAGCGAGGGGCGGGCGGCGGGCAGGGCGATCGCCATCAGGCCTCCCCCTTCACGCCGGCGGCGAAGGACATGATCTCCTCCTCGGTGACGGCGGCGCCCTCCACCTGCCCGGCCACCCTCCCCTCCCGCATCACCAGCACCCGCGAGCACATCCCGATCAGCTCCTCCAGCTCCGAGGAGATGAAGAGGCAGGCCACCCCCCGGGCGGCCAGCTCGTGGAGGAGCCGGTAGATGTCGCGCTTGGCGGCCACGTCGATGCCGCGGGTGGGCTCGTCGGCGATCAGGATCCGGGGCTCGGTGTCGATGCTCTTGGCGAGCGACACCTTCTGCTGGTTGCCGCCGGAGAGGAACTCCAGCCGCTCGTCGAGCCCGGGCGTCCGGATGGAGAAGAGCTGCACGTAGTGCTGCGCCTGGGTCCGCTCCCGGCGGCGCTCGACGAGGAAGGCCCGCAGGTAGCGGGCGAGCGAGACCAGGGAGACGTTCTTCACCAGCTCCTGGGAGACCAGGATCCCCGACCCCTGCCGGTCCTCCGAGAGGTAGGAGATCCCGGCCCGGACCGCGTCGTGCGGCCCCCGGATCGCGACCGGCCGCCCCTCGACCTCGATCCGGCCCCGGGTCGTCCGCCGCACGCCGATGATCGCCTCCGCCACCTCGGTCCGGCCCGAGCCGCCCAGCCCCGCCAGGCCCAGGATCTCCCCGCGCCGGAGCTCGAAGGAGACGTCCTCGATCACCCCGGGGACGGTGAGCCCCTCCACCCGCAGGGCCACCGCCGCCTCCCCCGGCCGCCGGGGCGGGAAGACCTGCGACAGCTCCCGCCCCACCATGCGCCGGACCATCTCGTCGATCTCGAGGGCCGCCACCTCCTCCAGGCAGATCAGGCGGCCGTCGCGCAGCACCATCACCCGGTCGCAGATCTCCTTCACCTCCCGGAGCTTGTGGGAGATGTAGATCAGGGTCACCCCGCGGGCCTGGAGCGCCCGCATCCGGGCGAAGAGCAGCCCGATCTCCCGCCGGGTGAGGACGGTGGTCGGCTCGTCCATCACCAGCAGCCTGGCGTCGAAGGCGAGCGCCTTGGCGATCTCCACCATCTGCTTCTGGGCCACGCTCAGCGCGGCGATCTTCTCCTCCGGATCGACCTGGACCTCGAGGGAGGCGAGCAGCTCGGCGGTGCGGGCCACCATCGCCCTGCGGTCGAGGAGGCCGCCCCGGCGCCGCAGCTCGTTGCCGAGGAAGACGTTCTCGGCCACGTTGAGGTCGGCCACCAGGTTGAGCTCCTGGGGGATGAGGACGATCCCGGCGCGCTTGGCGTCGAGCGGCGTCCGGATGGCGATCTCCCTCCCGTCGAGGAAGAGGCGACCGGCGGTCGGGGGGTGGATGCCGGCCAGGATCTTGAGGAAGGTGGACTTCCCCGCCCCGTTCTCCCCGATGATCCCGAGGATCTCCCCGCGCCGGATCTCCACGGTGACGTCGTGGAGGACCGGCACGGAGGAGAACTCCTTCGTGATCCCCTCGGCTCTGACCAGGGCGGCGGACATCAGGAGTTCTTCATCGCCTCGTCGAAGGCCAGGCTCGAGGGGGCGAAGTCCACCTTGCGGACGAAGGCGAGCGCCTCCTGCGCCCCCGCCTCGCGCTCCATCCCCGAGTCCTCCCACTCCACCGAGAGCGGCCCCGTGTACCCGGCCTGGTTCAGCTCGCGGATGATGTCCTCGAAGTCCACCCCGCCGTGCCCCAGGGAGCGGAAGTTCCAGCCCCGGCGGACGTCGCCGAAGGTGAGGTGCGAGCCGAGGATCCCCGCCCGCCCATCCAGGGTGACGGCGCAGTCCTTCATGTGGACGTGGAAGATCTTGGGGGCGAAGTCGCGGATGAAGAGGTGCGGCGCCATCCCCTGCCAGAAGAGGTGGCTCGGGTCGAAGTTGAAGCCCAGGGTGGGCCGGTGGTCGAAGGCCTCCAGGAGGCGCCGGGCGGTGTAGCCGTCGAAGGCGATCTCGGTGGGGTGGACCTCGAGGGCGAAGCGCACCCCGCAACGGTCGAACTCGTCGAGGATGGGGGTCCAGAGCCGGACGATCTCCTTGAACGCGTCCTCGATCAGCTGCTCGGTGGTGGGGGGGAACGAGTACCAGTACTTCCAGACCGGCGAGCCCATGAACCCGCTCACCGTCTTGCAGCCGAGCGCCCTGGCCGCCTGGGCGGTGTACTTCATCTCCTGGATCGCCCACTCCCGCGTCTTCCCCGGGTTGCCCTTGCACTCCCCGGGGGCGAAGGCGTCGAGCCGGGGATCCCAGAGATCGCCGACGCACTGCCCCGCCAGGTGGGCGCCGAGGGTGAAGGTCTTGAGCTTGTGCTCGCGGAGCACCGCCTTCTTCGCCTCGACGTACTTGGGATCGGTGGCGGCCTTCTTCACCTCCAGGTGGTCGCCCCAGCAGGCGATCTCCGGGCCGTCGTAGCCCCAGGCTCGCAGCTTGCCGCAGAGCGTCTCGAAGGGCAGGTCGGCCCACTGGCCGGTGAACAGCGTGACGGGGCGTGCCATGCGACTCTCCTTCCGGAGAGCGCGGGCCGGTGAGCCCGCGCTCACCTGCGTGTTCCGGTGCGGCTAGAGGTCCAGCCAGACGGCGCCACGCTGCGAGCTCTCGACGCACCTTCCGATGAACCGGACGCCGGAGATGCCGTCCTCGGCGCCCGGGAAGTCGAGGACCTCCTCGGTCAGGGCCGCCCCGGCCTTCTTGCGGGCGAGCGCGGCGGTGAAGGTCCGGTAGAGGTTGGCGAAGGCCTCGAAGTAGCCCTCCGGGTGGCCGGAGGGGATCCGCGAGTAGCCCTGGGCGTGCGGATAGAAGCCGTCCCGGCCGCGCGAGAGCACCTCGGTCGGCTGGCCGAGGCGGGAGACCCGCAGGTAGTTCGGGTCCTCCTGCGCCCAGGCGATCGCGCCCTTCGAGCCGAAGATCCGGACCCGCAGCCCGTTGTCGCTCCCCACCGCGATCTGGGAGGCCCAGTAGAGCCCCTTCGCCCCGCCCCGGTAGCTCACCAGGATGGAGGCGTTGTCGTCGAGCACCCGCCCCGGGACGAAGGTGTCGAGCCGGGCGCAGAGCGAGGCGATCTCCAGCCCGGTCATGTACCGGACCATGTTCTCCACGTGGGAGCCGATGTCGCCGACGCAGTTCGCCTTCCCGGTCTGGCCGGGATCGCCGCGCCAGGCGGCCTGCTTCTGCCCCTGCCGCTCGAGCGGGGTCGCCAGCCACTCCTGGGCGTACTCGGCGTTCACGAAGCGGAGCTCGCCCAGGTCGCCGCGGCGGATCATCTCCCGGACCTGCTTCACCGCCGGGTAGCCGGTGTACGTGTAGGTGACGCAGAAGAGGAGGCCGTTCTTCCTCGCCAGGGCGGCCAGCTCCTCCGCCTCCGCCACCTCGAAGGTGAGCGGCTTGTCGCAGACCACGTGGATCCCGCGGGAGAGGAACGCCTTGGCCGCCGGGTGGTGGAGGTTGTTGGGGGTGACGATCACCGCGAAGTCGATGCGGTCCTTCCGCCTCGACTCGGCCTCCGCCATCTCCTCGAAGGAGCGGTAGAGCCGGGCGGGGTCGAGCCCGAGGGCCCGCCCGGTGGCGAGGGTGTTCTCGTGGCTGCGGGAGAACGCGCCCGCCACCAGCGTCGCCGAGTCGTCGAGGGCGATCGCCTTGCGGTGCACGTCGCCGATGAATGCGCCCGGCCCGCCGCCGATCATCCCGTAGCGCAGCGCCGGGGTGGTGCCCTGGGAGGAGCCGCCCTCGATCATGTCGAACCCCCTTCCGCGCGAGCCGGCCAGGACGCCGTGCCGCCCCGCCGGGAGCCGCCGCCACCTTTCGCCAATTAGTCCAGTGGTCTAACCAATCGGAGCCTAGCGCATGGCAGGGTCCACCGGAAGGACGCAGTGACGGCCTCCGTCGCGCCCGGAGGGGGCGCACCCGGGCGAGGTGCGCGTGGCCGCGCGCCGGGGGGGGCGGGGCGGCCACCGCGTGAGGTCGGGCTCGGGGCGCGGTCGAAGAAAGATGAATCCTTTGCGAAGACGTGACGTGACTTTCGATTTAGGCACAGTTAAATGGCGGCCGATCATGGCCAAGCCCAGGGCCCGCCGCGTCCGGAAGCGCTCGACCTCGGTCGACCTCTACCTGCACGCCCTGCTCAAGCTGACCGACCACGGCCAGCCCGCCGACACCGGGGACCTGGCGGCCAACGTGGGGGTCTCCGCCGCCGCCGCCAGCCAGATGCTGAAGCGGCTGGCGGAGAAGGACCTGGTCCGGCTCGAGCCCTACCGCGGCGCCGAGCTCACCACCGAGGGGCTGCACGCCGCCCTCCGGGTGATCCGGCGCCACCGCCTGCTGGAGCTGTTCCTCCACCGGATCATGGGGTTCGAGCTCCAGGGTCTCCACCTCCGGGCCCTCGGCCTCCAGTCCGCCATCGACGAGGAGTTCGAGGAGCGGATGGACGCGATGCTCGGGCGCCCCGAGATCGACCCCCACGGCCAGCCCATCCCGGCGCGGAACGCGACCTGGCCCAAGCTGGGCGACGCGCCGCTGGTGGAGCTGCCGGCGGGCACTTCGGGGCAGGTCTCGCGCATCGCCACCGAAAGCACCGAGGAGATCCAGTACCTGCACGGCCTGGGCGTGCGGCCCGGGGCGGCGGTGCTGCTCGAGGGGGTCTCGCCCTTCGACGGACCGGTGTCGGTCCGGGTGAAGGGGAACGTCCTGCACCTCGGCCGGCGGCTCGCCCAGGCGATCTACGTCAGCGAGGAAGGGAAGCGGAAGCAGTCCGGGCCGAAGCTCGTCCACTCCGGCCCGGGGACCGCCCAGAGCTAGCGGACGGAAGGACCCACCGTCACCAGGCCCGCCCCGATGGGACCTCCCCCAGGCCAGCCACGCGCCCGACGCGCGCTCGAGGGGGCGGCCCGATCCCGGCGACCGGAGCCCCCTCGACGCGCCCCAGGCGCCAGCGACCGGCTCCCGAGACAGGTCATGAACCTCAGGGCTCCTCGCCAGCGACTCCCCCGCCTCCCGCCCCGTGCACCGGCCCTCGCGCTGGTGGCCGTCGCCCTCGCCCTGGGGCGGCACGCAGCGGCCGAGGAGTCCGTCCCCGAGCGCTTCAGCCTCCACTACCAGGCCACCGTCGCCACCCAGGCCCATCCGGCCTTCTCCGCCGACTACTCCGGGAAGAACAGCCTCCAGCCGGCCGAGGAGGCCGCCACCTCGGTGGTGATGGACCTGTTCGCCGGGGCGCGCCTCTGGAAGGGGGCCGAGCTCTACCTCCAGCCGGAGCTGGCCGGAGGCCGGGGGCTCTCCTCCACCCTGGGCGTGGCCGCCTTCCCGAGCGGCGAGGTCTACCGCGTCGGGAGCCCCGCGCCGACCGTCATCACGGCCCGGCTCTTCCTCCGCCAGGCCTTCGGGCTGGGGGGTGGGACGGTCACCGTGGAGCCCGGCCCGAACCAGCTGGGCGGGGCGCGGGACCGGGACGCGCTCACCCTCACCCTGGGGAAGGTCGCGACCTCTGACTTCGTGGACGGCGTGCCCCTCTCCAACGATCCGCACACCCGCTTCACGAGCTGGGGCCTCTTCGCCTCGGGGGCCTACGACTACCCGGCCGACACCCACGGGTACACCTGGGGCGTGGCGGCGGACCTGTCGATCGACTGGTGGTCGGTGCGGGCGGGCATGTTCCTCGAGCCCACCACCGCCAACGGCGAGACCCTGGAGTGGAACGTCGGCCTGGCCCGCGGCCTGGTCCTGGAGGGCGAGGCCCGCTACGCCCTCGGCGGCCGGCCGGGCGCCGTCCGGGCCCTCGCCTTCCTGAACGACGCCAACATGGGCAGCTACCGCCAGGCGATCGCCGAGCGGGTCGACGTCGCCGCCACCCGGGCCCACGGCCGGCTGAAGTACGGGTTCGCGGTGAGCGCCGACCAGCAGCTGGGCGACGGGCTGGGGGTCTTCGCCCGCCTGAGCTGGGACGACGGGGCCACCGAGACCTGGGCCTTCACCGAGATCGACCGCTGCCTGGCCGCCGGCCTGGTCCAGGGCGGGGCGCGCTGGGGGAGGGTCCTGGACGAGGCGGGGGTGGCGATCGTGGTGAGCGGCCTCTCCGCCCCGCACCGCGACTACCTGGCCGGCGGGGGCTACGGCTTCATCGTCGGCGACGGGGCGCTCCGCTACGGCCCCGAGGTGCTGGGGGAGGCCTACTACCGGCTCGCGCTCAGCCCGGCGGTGGCCCTGGTCGGCACCTACCAGCCCATCTTCAACCCGGCCTACAACCGCGATCGCGGCCCGGTCCAGGTCTTCACCGGGCGCGCCCACGTCGCCTTCTGAGGGAAGGCGGCCGGGACCCTCGGCGGCTCTCCGTCCCCCCGGTCGCCCGAGCCCCGGGTCCCGGCGCGGGACGCGGGGCTCTCGCCGAGGTGAGCCATGCCGCGCATGGAAGATGCCCCGCACCACCAGGGGCCGCCCACTGCTCCCTCCGGCTCCACCGGCTCCACCTGCTCCTCCTGGTCCTCCTGCCCCTCGTCCGGCTCGCCTGGTTCCGACGGGCGGGCGCAAGGTTCTTTCGAAAGATCCTTGAGGCGCCGTGGACCGGAGGCGGCGAACCGCCCGATCCCACGGGGCTCCCCGGGCGGCACGCGGGATGCTGTGGGCCGCGGGCGTGCCGATTCCCCGCCCCGCCGGCGGCGCCGCCCTCGCGGCGCTCGCCCTGTTCGTGTCGGCCGCGCGCGGCCAGGAGCTCCCCCCGTCGCCCACGCTCCCCGCCCGGCTGGACCTCGACGGCGCCCTCCAGCTGCTCCGGGGGCAGGGGCTCGACGTCCTCGCCGCGGAGGCGGCGATCCAGGCGGCCGAGGGCGAGCTCCGGGTGGCGGGGGCGATCGCCAACCCCACCCTCTCCGGCACCTACGGCCGCTCCTACCCGCGCGGCCGCTGCGTGAACGACGCCGGCAGCCCGGTGTCCTGCGAGCCGCTCTCGGACCCGGCCCTGGGCATCGGGCTCTCCGACAACGCGGCGCTCTTCGACGCCCTCACCGGCAAGCGCGGCCTCCGGCAGGACGTGGCCAAGGCCGCGCTGGCCGCGGCCCGGCTCCAGCGGGACGACGCCCTGCGCACCCTCGAGACCCAGGTGAAGCAGGCCTTCGAGCAGGTGCTCCTCACCCGGGACACGCTCGCCTTCGACGAGGAGGTGGCCGCCGCCCAGGCCCGCACCGCCGCCCTCTCCCGGGCGCGCTTCGAGAACGGCGCCATCTCCGAGGCCGACGTGGCGCGGATCGACACCGCCCGCCTGGAGGCCGACCAGGCGGTGGATGGGGCGCGGGCCGACCTGCGCAACGCCCGGGTGGCGCTGGCCTTCCTCCTCGGCGTGCGCGGCCCGGTCCCCGAGTACGACGTGGTCCCCGGCCCGCTCACCTCCTCGGCGGTGCCGGAGAGGCTGGCGAGCGAGACCCGCGAGTCCCTGCTCGCCCGGGCCCTCGAGTCGCGCCCGGACGTCCTCGCCGCCCAGCGCCAGAAGGACCGGGCCGACGCGGCGCTCTCGCTCGCGCTGCGCCAGCGCATCCCGGACGTCACCGTCTCGGCCAGCTACTTCCAGCAGGGCACCACCAACACCGCGGTCTCCCCCCCGACCTTCGCCCTCGGGCTCTCGCTGCCCCTCCCGCTCTTCTCCCAGCAGCAGGGCGAGGTCCGCCGCGCCGAGGCCGACCAGCGGACGCAGGGGATCGCCCTCGCCCGGGCGCAGGCCTCGGTGGTCTCCGATCTCGAGTCGGCCTGGGCGGGGTACGGCGCCGCCCGGGCGCACCTCGAGCGGATGGAGGGCGGGCTGCTCGAGCGGTCCAAGACCGCTCGCGACCTGGTCACCATCCAGTACCAGAAGGGCGCGGCGTCGCTCCTCGACCTCCTCGACGCCCAGCGGACCTTCATCGCCACCCGGATCGAGTACCTCCAGGACCTGGCCGCCTACTGGAACGCCGTGTTCAAGCTGGAGCAGGCGGCGGGGGTGACCCTCCGATGAGGCGCCTCCTCCCGGCCGCGGCCCCCCTGGCCGCCGCCCTCGCCCTGGCCGGCTGCGCGGGCAGCCGCCGGGCCCCGGCCGAGCCCCCCGAGGACGAGGTCTGGCTCGAGCCGGGGGCCCTGGCGCGCGGCGGGGTCCGGGTGGAGCGCGCCACGGTGCGGGACATCCCCCAGGTCGTCCCCGCCTCGGGCCGGATCGACTTCGACGACCTCCACGTCACCCACGTCTTCTCGCCGGTGACCGGCCGGATCTCCCGGGTGCTCGCCCAGCCCGGCCAGAAGATCCGGAAGGGCACGCCGCTCGTCACCATCCTCTCCCCGGACGTCGGCGCCGCCTTCAGCGACCTGGTCAAGGCGCACGCCGACCTGCTGGCCGCCGAGGCCGACTTCGACCGGCAGCGGCGCCTGGCCGCGCTGCAGGCCAACACCGCGCGCGACGTGGAGGCGGCCGAGGACGTCTACCGCAAGGCGGACGCGGAGTACGACCGCGCCCGGGAGAAGGCGCGGCTCCTGCGCGCCGGCGGCGGCGACGCCGTCACCCAGGAGTACCAGCTCGTCAGCTACCTGGACGGCGAGGTGGTGGCCCGGAACGTGAGCCCGGGCCAGGAGGTCCAGGGCCAGTACTCCGGCGGCCAGGCGGCCGAGCTCTTCACCGTGGGCGACATCCGCCGGGTCTGGGTCCTGGCCGACGTCGCCGCCCGGGACCTCCCCCGCGTCAAGCTCGGCGCGGACCTGGCCGTCCGGGTGATCGCCTACCCCGACCGCGTCTTCCGCGGGAAGGTGGAGTGGATCTCCGACACCCTCGATCCCGCCCTCCGGACCGCCAAGGTGCGCGCCTCCCTGGAGAACGAGGACCAGGCCCTCAAGCCGGAGATGTACGCCCAGGTCGAGCTCGTCGCGGCGCCGAGCACCGCCCTGGCCGTCCCGCGCTCCGCCCTGACGCGCATCGCCGGCCAGTCGTTCGTCTGGGTGCGGATCGGCGAGCGCCCGGACGGGCGCACCGTCTTCAGGCGGCGGCTGGTCAGGACGCCGGAGGGGCGGGGGGAGTGGGCCGAGATCCAGGAAGGCCTCTCGGCGGGCGACGAGGTGGTGGTCGAGGGAGCGGTCGGCGCCGAGGCGCCCACCGGGGAGGCGCTCCTCAGCCGGGCGCAGATCGAGGGGGCGGAGATCGAGGTCGCCCCCGCCGCCACCGTGGACCTCCCCGACGCGGTCTCCCTCGGGGGCCGGCTGGCCTTCGACGACCTGCGCGTCACGCACGTCTTCTCCCCGGTCACCGGCCGGGTGACCCGCGTCCTCGCCAGGCCCGGCGAGCGCGTCCGGCGGGGCGCGCCGCTGGCCGCCATCCTCTCCCCCGACGTGGGCGCGGCCCTCGCCGACCTGGCCAAGGCCGAGTCCGACCAGGCCCAGGCGGAGCACGAGTACCAGCGGCAGAAGGAGCTCTTCGAGGCCAGGGCTGGCGCCCGCAAGGACCTGGAGGCGGCGGAGAGCGCCTGGAAGAAGACCCGGGCCGAGCTGGAGCGGGCCCGGGAGAAGACCAGGCTCCTCCACGAAGGGCAGGTGGACAAGGTCACCCAGGAGTTCATCCTCACCGCGCCCATCGAGGGCGAGGTGGTCTCCCGGGCGGTGTCGCCGGGCACCGAGGTGCAGGGGCAGTACTCCGGCGCCTCGAGCGCGGTGGAGCTGTTCACCATCGGCGACACCGCCGGCCTCTGGGTGCTGGCCGACGCCTACGAGGTCGACCTGCCTCGCATCCACGAGGGCGACCCGGTGGAGATCCAGGTGGCCGCCGCCCCCGGGCGGACGTTCCGCGGGCGGATCGACTGGATCAGCGACGTGCTCGATCCGCAGGTGCGCACGCTCAAGGTGCGCTGCGCGATCGAGAACCCGGACCGCCTCCTCAAGCCGGAGATGTACGAGGCGGTCACCGTCCACGTACCCGGGCGGCGCGTGGTGACCGTGCCCCGCCAGGCGCTGCTCCGGGTGGGGGAGGAGCGGCTGGTGATCGTCGCCAAGGACGCCCGCGCCGACGGGAGCGTCCCCTTCGAGCGGAGGGTGGTGCTGGCCGACGAGGGGCGCGCCGACGGGCCGGTCGCCATCCAGGGCGGGCTCGCCGGCGGCGAGCGCGTGGTGATCCGGGGCGCGATCCTCGTGCTGGGCGCCTTCTAGGAGCGACGGTTCATGGTCCAGCGCATCGTCCAGTTCGCCCTCCGCTACCGGGCGGTGATCCTGCTGCTCGCCGCCGGCCTGACCGTGGGCGGCCTGGTCGCCTTCCGCGAGCTCCCGGTGGAGGCCTACCCGAACCCGGTCCCGCCCCTGGTCGAGGTGATCGTCCAGCCGCCCGGCTGGAGCGCGGAGGAGGTGGAGCGCTACGTCACCATCCCCCTGGAGATCGGGCTGGCGGGCATGCCCGGCCTGGACCACGTCCGCAGCCAGTCGCTCTACGGCCTCGGCGACGTGAAGTGCTACTTCGGCTGGGGCGTCGACTACGGCGCCGCCCGCCAGGAGGTGATCAACCGGCTCCAGTTCATCCAGCTGCCCCAGGGGCTCCAGGCGCAGCTCTCCCCCTGGAACGCCATCGGCGAGATCTTCCGCTACCGGGTGAAGGGGAAGGGCTACTCGCTCCAGGAGCTCAAGACCGCGGCCGACTGGATCCTGGAGAAGCAGTTCAAGCAGGTGCCGGGGGTGATGGACGTCACCACCTTCGGCGGCGAGACCCGCGAGTACCACGTCGAGGTGGACCCCATCCGCCTGCGGGCCCGCGGCGCCACCCTCGGCCAGCTCACCCAGGCGCTCGCCAACGGCAACCAGAACGTGGGCGGGCAGCGGGTGACGCTCGGCGAGCAGTCCTACACCATCCGCGGCATCGGGCTGATCGGCTCGCTCGAGGACGTCCGCCAGATCGTGGTGCTGGAGCAGAAGGGCGTCCCGGTCCGCGTCGGGGACGTGGCCGAGGTCTCCATCGGCCACGCCCCGCGGCTCGGCGTGGTCGGGCTCGACCAGGAGGACGACGTGGTCCAGGGCACCGTCCTGATGCGATACGGGGCCGAGACCCACGCCACCCTGGAGGGCGTCTACCGGCGGCTCGAGCTCATCCGCAAGAACCACCTCCTGCCGCCCGGGATGGAGCTCGAGCCGTACTACGACCGCTCGAGCCTCATCTCCCTCACCACCCGCACGGTGATGGAGAACCTGCTCGTCGGGATGGTCCTCGTCACCCTGGTCCTGATCGCCTTCCTGGGGAGCGCGCGGGCCGCCCTGGTGACGGCGGTGAACATCCCGCTCGCCCTCCTGGTGGCCTTCATCGGCATGGTGGCGAGCGGCACCCCGGCCAACCTGATCTCGCTCGGCGCCGTCGACTTCGGGATCGTCATCGACTCCACGGTGATCATGGTGGAGAACCTGTACCGGCACCTGGGGAGCCACGGGCACGGCCCCATCTCCTTCCGCATCCGGCAGGCCGCCGGCGAGGTGGGCCGGCCCATGGCCTTCTCCACCCTGATCATCGGCGTGGCCTTCCTCCCGCTCTTCACCATGCGCGGCGTCTCCGGGGTGATCTTCGGCCCCATGGCGCTCACCTACGCCTTCGCCATCGCCGGCGCGATCGTCCTCGCGGTCACCCTCACCCCGGTGCTGGCCCGCCGGTTCATCCCGGTGAACGAGGAGGAGAAGGACACCCTCCTCATGCGGGCGCTCTCGCGCGTCTACAACCCGCTCTTCGACGCGGCCCTGGCCCACCCGCGCCTGGCGCCGGTGATCCCGCTGGTCCTCATCGGCCTCACCCTGGCGCTCTTCCCCCTCCTCGGCTCCGAGTACATGCCCAAGCTCGAGGAGGGGAACTTCTGGATCCGGGCCACCCTCCCGCGCTCCATCTCGCTCGAGGAGTCGGCCCGGCACGTGGGCAAGCTCCGCGCCGTGCTCCGCGGCCACCCCGAGGTGGTGCGGGTGGTCTCGCAGCTCGGGCGCCCGGACGACGGGACGGACGTGGCCGGCTTCAACAACGTCGAGCTCTTCGCCCCCCTGCGCCCCTACGGCGAGTGGCCGCGCGGGCTCACCAAGGAGAAGCTCACCGACCGGCTCGCCCAGGAGCTGGAGGAGGCGCTCCCCGGGGCGGTGTTCAACTTCTCGCAGTACCTCTCGGACAACGTCGAGGAGGCGCTCTCCGGGGTGAAGGGCGAGAACAGCGTGAAGGTGGTGGGGCCGGACCTGGTGAAGAACGAGGCCACCGCCGACGCCATCGTCGACGTCATGGGGCAGGTGAAGGGGGTGAAGGACCTCGGGCTCTACAGCTCGATGGGCCAGCCCTCGATCCGGATCGTCCCGGACCGCGAGCTCTGCGCCCGCTACGGCCTGAACACCGGGGACATCGAGGCGGTGGTGCAGGCGGCCGTCGGCGGACAGGCGGTCACCCAGGTCTACGAGGGGGAGCGGAGCTTCGCCCTCACCGTCCGCTGGCTCCCCCGGTACCGGGACAGCACCGACGCCATCCGCCGGATCACCGTCGCCACCCCCTCGGGCAGCCAGATCCCGCTCGCCCAGCTCGCCTCCCTCACCGAGGAGGAGGGGCCGTCGGTGGTCTTCCGGGAGGACGGGAGCCGCTACGCGCCGGTGAAGTTCTCCGTCCGCGGGCGCGACCTGGGCTCGACCATCGACGACGCCGCCCGCCAGATCGCGGCCAAGGTGCGCCTGCCGCCCGAGACCCACCTCGAGTGGGCCGGGCAGATCAACGAGCTCCGGGAGGCGATGGGGCGACTGGCCTGGATCATCCCGCTCTCCCTGGTGGTGATCGGGTTCCTGGTCTACGCGGCGGTGAAGACCGCGGTCGACACCCTGCTCGTCCTCCTCTCCATCCCGGTGGCCTGCACCGGCGGGCTCCTGGCGCTCCTCATCGCCGGCGAGCCCTTCTCGGTCTCGGCGGCGATGGGGTTCGTCTCCATCTTCGGGATCGCCATCCAGGACGCGATCCTGGTGGTCACCTACGCCCAGCGGAAGTGGGCGGAGGGGCTCGACCTGGTGGAGGGAGCCCGGGCCGCGGCGAGGCAGCGGTTCCGGGCCGGCCTGATGACCACCCTGGTGGCCCTGCTCGGGCTCCTCCCCGCCGCCCTCTCCACCGGCATCGGCGCGCAGGCGCAGCGGCCGCTGGCGATCGTGGTGATCGGCGGGGCGCTCGCCCTCGCCCTCCTCACCCGCCTGATGCAGCCGCCGCTGCTGGTGATCGCCCATCAGCGGCGGGGGGTGGCGCACTTCACCGAGCAATGAGGGAGGGGCCAGCCATGACGAAGCTACCCTCGACGGCCCGGGCGCTGATCCTGTCGTTCGCGGCGGTGGCGGTGTCGTTCACCACCGGGATCGCGGTGGCCCAGGTCTTCAGCGTCCGGGTCCGCTCGGCGGCGCGGGAGATCACCGAGAACTCCTCGCCCAGCGTGGCCTGGGTCTCGAACATGCGCGGGACCCTCCGCGAGCTCGAGGTGCGCCTGGACGGCCTGGTGGCCGCCTGCCGGGCCGGGCGCTGCGCGCCGGCGCCGGCGCGCGTCCCGGCGCTGCGGCACACCCTCCAGGGCGCCTGGGAGGACTACCGGCGCCTCCCGACCTTCCCCGGCGAGGCCGACCGCTGGCCCTCCGTCGACGCCCTGCTCTCCCGGCTGGAGGAGGCGACCTCGGCCACCCTCCAGGCGGCGGCCCTCGGCGACGCGGCCCAGGCGGACGCGCGCCTCCGGGAGGACCTGCAGCCGCTCGCCGACCAGCTCGACGCGGAGCTCGCCGCCCTCGTCGCCTTCGACCACGACCAGGGGCTGCAGGTGGCGCAGCGGATCGACGCGCTGGCGCAGGAGTCCATCACCACCTCCGTGCTCCTCGACGTCCTGAGCGTCGGGCTCACCGTCCTGGCCGCGGCCCTGGCGATCCGGGTGGTGCGCCGCTACGAGCGCTCGCTGACCGAGCGCGCCCGGGAGCTGGACGAGTTCGCCGGACGCGTCGCCCACGACGTCAAGAGCCCGCTCGCCACCACCGCCACGGCGCTGCACGTGGCGCGCATGGAGGCGATGACCGACCGGGGGCGGAGCGTGCTCGAGCGAGCCGAGCGCGGGATCGAGCGCGTGCGGCGGCTGGTGGACGGGCTCCTGGAGTTCGCCCGCGCCGACGCGGCGCCCTCGCGGGAGGGGTGGGCCGATCTCCGGGAGGTCCTCGACGACGTCCTGAACGAGCTGGCCCCGGCGGCGGAGGCGAACGGCGTCGCCCTGCGGATCGAGGCCGTGCCACCGGAGCGGGTGGCCTGCGCGCCGGGGATCCTGACGAGCATCGTCGGGAACCTGGTGCAGAACGCCATCACGCACATGGGCGCCGGGCCAGTCCGCCAGGTCGGCGTCCGCGTCAGCCGGACGGAGGGAGGCCGGGCGGTGCGCGTGGAGGTCGAGGACACCGGCCCCGGCGTCCCCGAGTCGCTCGCCGCCCGGGTCTTCGAGCCGTTCGTGCGCGGCGCCGGGGTGACCCGGCCCGGGAGCGGGCTCGGGCTCGCCACCGCGAAGCGCCTGGTCACCGCGCACGGAGGGCGCATCGGGCTGCGCTCGCGGCCCGGAAGCGGCGCCCTCTTCTGGTTCGAGCTCCCCCGGGCGCAGGGCTCCGCCGACGGCGCCGGCCGCCCGGACTGACCGCGCCTCGTCAGCCCTCCGGCTCTTCCGTTGAAACGGGTTCTCGCCGTCGGGCCGGGGGACGTCCGCCAGCCTGACCCTGGTTGGAGCCCGATGGCCCCCGGAAGGGGTTCGGCCCGGCGGCGGGATCCCGGAATTCCCAGCGGCCGCGCGCGTTCTCCGGGGTGTGGAACCCTCCCCGGAACCGCTCATCATCGTGGTCAGGCCGGGGGAGGACCGCCGTCGCGCCGGCGAGGTGATCCGCTGGATCCGCCGCCTGCTCCCGGCGGCCGTGCTCCTGGTCGCTCCGGTTCAGCTCCCCGCGGACGCCACGGCGGAGGTGATCTCGGTGGACGTCGAGACCGTGGAGTCGGGACCGCTGTCGCTGGCCGAGACGCTCCTCCGGGGCGTCACCCGTGTCGGCCCTCGTGAGCGGTGAAGCGACGCCCGGCGTGGCCTCGCACGCTCCGAGCCTCGGGTCGGGGGGTGATCGCCGGCGCCCGCCACCGCCCGGGCGGCCGGTTCGGTGGTAAGAGACCGGCGATGTCCGACGCCGGCGAGCCGTTTCGGTCGGCAGATCCCGGGCCGACCCCCGCGCCGGGCCCCGGCCGCCGGCCGCGGCCCAGCCTCGCAGCGCTCCTCCGGGCCTCGGCCTGGCTCGGGCTCACCGGGTTCGGCGGCGGCGTGAGCGTGCTCGGGGTGATGCACGACCTCCTGGTGACGCGCCGCCGCTGGCTCACGGAGCGCGAGTTCCTCACCACCGCCACGGTGGCCCAGATGCTCCCCGGGGGCGCCGCCGCGAACGCCCTCGCCTACACCGGCCTCCGCTTCTTCGGGGCGGCCGGCGCCGTCGCCGCCTACACCGCCTTCATCGCGCCCGGCGCGCTCCTCGTCGGCGTCCTCGCCGCCCTCTACGTTCACACCGGCGTCGCGCCCCGCCTCGAGCCCCTGCTCTCGGGGCTGAACGCCGCGGTGGTCGGGGTGGTGGCCGCCATCACCCTCCAGATGGTCCGGACCGGCGTCGCGCGGGCCTGGCAGATGGCGGTGGCCGCCGGGGCGCTCCTGCTGGCGCTCGGCGGAGGGGCGTCCGCCGCCGAGGTGGCCGCGCTCGGGATCCTCTCCGGGCTGGTCCTCGACCTGGGAGTGAAGCGGATGCGCCTCTCCCGCCTCCGGCGGCGGGCGCGGCGGCCGTCCCCCCCGGTGGCCCTGCCCGACGAGGGCGCCCCGCTCCCCCGCCCGGGCGGCGACCGGCCGGCCGCCCCCGGGATCGCCCTCCTCCTCGCCACCGCCCCCGCGAGCGCCCTCGCCACCCTCACCCTCGTCTTCTTCCGGGCCGGGCTGGGAGCGTACGGCGGCGGCTTCGCCATCATCCCGAGCCTGCAGGCCGCGGTGATCGAGCAGGGCTGGCTCGACGCCCGGCAGCTCGCCGACGCGGTCGCCATCGGCAAGCTGACGCCCGGCCCGGTCCTGCTCATGGCGACCTTCATCGGCTACCTGGTCGAGGGCGGCCCCGGGGCGGTGGCCGCCACCGTGGCCGTGTTCGCCGGCCCGCTCCTCCTCGTCCTGGCCGTGGGGGCCTGGCTGGCGCGCGTCCGCCACCGCCGGCCCGTCCGGGCGGCGCTGCGCGGGCTCACCCCCGCGGTGGTCGGCCTGATGGCCGCGGCGGCCATGACCCTCGGGCGGTCCCTCGGCGGCGCCCCGGAGCTGGCGATCGCCGCGGCGTCCTTCCTGACGCTGTCGCGCTTCCGCGTGAACCCGGTGCTGGTGATGGTCCTCGGGGGAGGGGCGCGGCTGGCGCTCCGGGCGGCGGGGTTGTGAGGGGCCGCTACCTCGCGCGGCGGCCGACGCCGCGCACGATCGCCGCCCTTCCCTGGTGGAGCGGGCCGTCGTCCAGCACGAGCTCGCTCTCCTCGAGCACCTCCCAGGCGATCCCGGGGAAGTCGGCGCGGAGGGCCGCAGGCTCGTAGAGCAGCTCGGCGCTCCGCGGGCCGCCGCTCGCGAAGGCGAGCTGCCTGGGGGTGAACGCCTCGAGGACCACCAGCCCGCCGGCGCGCAGGGCGACCGCGCCCGCCGCGTGGACCTGCTCGCGCTCCGGCGGCGGGAGGTGAACGTAGGCGAGCAGGAGCGCGTCGAACGCGCCAGGCTCCGGCCGATACCGCGTCAGGTCCGCGTGAACCGTCTCGACGGCGACCCCGCGGGCGGCGGCGAGCCTTCCCGCCTTGGCGAGCCCGACCGCCGAGCCGTCCACCGCCACCACCGAGAACCCGCGCTGCGCCAGCCAGACGGCGTTCCGCCCCTCCCCCTCGCCCAGCGAGAGGATCCGGCCGCCGGCGGGGAGCCGGTGCGCCTGAACCACCAGCCACCGGCTGGGCGCGGTGCCGTAGACGTAGCCGTCCGCGCCGTAGCGCTCGTCCCAGGAGGGCATCGCTAGCACCCGCCCCGCCTCGTCTCGTCCTCCGCGCCGCCCGGGCGCGGGGGAGGCGCCCCTCAGCTCGGGACGCCGAGCCGGGGGAGGAGCAGCCGCTGGAACAGGTACCAGCCGGCCAGGAAGAGGACGAGGCCCAGGACATCGCTCATTCGGCCGGTGGGAGCCGGGAGAGGAGCACGAGGGTTCGGCCCCGGCGGCCGTTTGGCCGCGCGGCACGTTGCCGCGCCCGGAACCCTCCCTCCTGGGCTGGGGCTCGGACGAGGACACGAGATCGCGGCCCTGGCCGCGGGAGGGGACATCGATGAAGAAGGTGTTCGCGCTGGTCGTGCTGGCGCTCGCGGTAAGGGCCGGAGCCGAGGAGACGAGGCTGAAGCCGTTCGTGCTCGCCTCCCGCGGCCCGGGGGAGCTGGACGCCGTGGTCCAGGCGACCAAGGAGAAGCTGAGCGCCGCGGGGTTCGAGCTCGCGGGGAGCTACCAGCCGTTCCCGGGCGCGGTGGTGCTCGCGGTCACGAGCGAGGCGCTCCGCGCCGAGGCCGCCCGCTCCGAGTTCGGCGCCTACGGCGCGGCCCAGCGCGTGACCGTGACCAAGGTCGGCGACGAGCTCCAGGTCGCCTACACAAACCCGCTCTACATGGCCGCGGCCTACCGGATGAAGGGGGACCTGGGGCCGACGGCGAACGCGCTCGCCGAGGCGCTCGGGCGCGTCGAGGAGTACGGGCCCTCGGAGGGGAAGACGGCCAAGGACCTCCGCAACTACCACTACATGATCGGGATGGAGTACTTCGACGAACCCTCGAAGCTGGGCCGGTTCGAGAGCCACGACGACGCCCTCAAGGCCGTGGAGGCGGGGCTCGATGCCGGCCGCGGCGGCGTCCGCAAGGTGTACCGGGTCGACCTGCCGGGCGGGAAGGAGACCCTCTTCGGCGTGGCCCTGAGCGACGGCTGCGCCAGCGACGCCTCCATCATGAAGGAGGTCGACTTCAAGCCGATCCGCTCCACCGGCCACCTCCCCTACGAGCTGGTGGTCTCCGGGGACCGGGTCTACGCCCTCTACGCCCGCTTCCGGATCGCCGTGAACTTCCCGGACCTCAAGATGATGGGGTCGAACAGCTTCATGAACATCCGCTGCGCTCCCGGGGCGATCGAGTCCTCGCTCAAGCAGGCGGTCGGCGCCGCCGCCGAGTGACCGGGCGAGCGCGGCCCCCGCGCCGCGCTCTACCCCAGCCCGAGCTCGCGCATCCTCCGCCAGAGGGTGCTCCGGCTCATCCCCAGCGCCCGGGCGGTCTCGACCCGGCTCCAGCCGTGGTCCTCGAGCGCCTGGACCAGCGAGTCCCGGTCCCGGGCCCGCCCGCTCCGCGCGCCCCGCAAGGCCGCCGGTCCGCCCGGGCCGGGACGTGGCGAGCCCGCCGGCCCGGCGGGGGGAGGCTCCGCCTTCTCGGGGCCGCCCGCCTCGAGGAGCTCCGGGGGGAGGTCCTCAGGCTGGAGGGTCTGCCCCTGGCAGACGGTGGCCGCGAACTCGAGCGCGTTCTCCAGCTCGCGCACGTTCCCCGGCCAGTCGTAGGAGAGGAGGACCCGCACCGCGTCGGGCGAGAGCCGCAGCGCTCGCCCGGTGCGCACGCCGGCCCGCGAGAGGAGCAGCCGGGCGATGGGCTCGATGTCCTCCCGGCGCAGGCGCAGCGGCGGGACCTCGATGGGGAAGACGCGCAGCCGGTAGTAGAGGTCCTCCCGGAAGCGCCCCTCCGCCACCAGGCGGCGGAGGTTCCGGTTGGTGGCGGCGATGATCCGGGCGTTGGTGCGCCGGGTCTGGCTGTCCCCCACCCGCTCGTAGGTGTGCTCCTGGAGGACGCGGAGCAGCTTCACCTGGAGGTGGAGGGGCACGTCCCCGACCTCGTCGAGGAAGAGGGTCCCGTCGCTGGCCGCCTCGAACCGGCCCTCCCGATCGCGGACCGCCCCGGTGAAGGCGCCCCGCACGTGCCCGAAGAGCTCGCTCTCCAGGAGCTCGCCGGGGAGGGCGGCGGCGTTCACCGCCACGAAGGGCCCGCTCCGCCGGGGGGAGTGGGCGTGGAGGATCCGGGCCATCACCTCCTTGCCGGTCCCGCTCTCGCCGGTGATGAGCACCGTCGACTCGCTGTGCTGGAGGGTGTCGATGAGCCGGAACACCCGCGCCATGGCCTGGGAGCGGGCGATGAGCCCGAAGCCGGCGATGGGGCCGCTCGCCTCCATGGTCGACTCGTCCGCCGGGCGCATCACCACGAGGAACTGGGCCTCGGGGTCGCAGACGCCGTGGCGGTCGCGCTGGAGGGGCGCGGCCGAGACCGACATCAGACGCGCCGCCCCGCCCTCGGCCTGGAGCACCGAGCGCCAGCCCTCCCGCTTCTCGCCGGCGAGGAGGGCCCGGCGGAGCGGCCCGTCCGGCCCGAACATCTCGGCCCCGAGGATCGCCTCGACCGGCGAGCCGCGGAGCCGCGCCGCCGCCCCCGGGCCGAGCAGGGTGTCGAAGAGGTCGGAGGCGTAGCGAATCCGGAAGGAGCGGTCGAGCGCCATGCAGGCGCGCCCGAGCGAGCCGAAGGCGGCGTTGACCGCCGAGAACACGCGCTCGTGCTCGGGGCCGGCGGGGAGGCAGGCGGCTGCCGGGAGGGTTCGCTCGTCGGTCGTCATGCCCAGCGTCTCCTCGTGAGACGGGTTGCGACGTTCGAGACGTGCGACGTCGCGGGGCTGCGACATGTCGGAGCCAAGCCCCCGGTTTCTGGGTTCGGGACTGCGGCACGCCGCGCGCATTGGAGCCCCGTAGCGAGAAACGGACCGTCCAGCGCACTGGCCCGGCCCGGCGCCGTTTCCCGTGTGTCGGCAGCCGGTTGCGCGGGGCTGCGACCTTTTCGTGAATCCTTTCGGGAGCGGGCGTCTCACCCAGTCGTCGAAACGCGATGGCCTCGGGCCAGACGGGCGGAGAGCAGATGAAGAGGTCCTGGATCGTGATCGCGGTGGTCGCCCTGGTGGCCGTGGGCGGCGCCGCGCTGGCGCGGGTGCTCCGCGCCTCGGAGGAGCCGCCGCGGCACGCGGCCGGCTTCCAGCGCAGGCTGCGTCCACACTTCGACCACGCGCCGGTGATCTCCGGCCCGCTCGACGGCCCGCAGGCGGTGACCCGCGCCTGCCTCAAGTGCCACCCGCGGGCGGTCGAGGTGATGAAGGGCGCCCACTGGCTCTGGCTCGGCGACGAGGTCGAGGTGCCCGGCCATCCGGGGAAGACCCGGATCGGCAAGAAGAACCTGATCAACAACTTCTGCATCGCCATCAAGGCGAACGAGAAGGGCTGCACCAAGTGCCACGCCGGCTACGGCTGGGCCGACGACTCCTTCGACTTCAAGAACCCGGAGAACGTCGATTGCCTGGTCTGCCACGAGCACACCAGCACCTACGTGAAGGGGCCGGCCGGCCTCCCCACCAAGGAGACCGACCTCCTGGCGGCCGCCCGCTCGGTCGGCACGCCGGCGCGCGAGAACTGCCTCACCTGCCACGCCTACGGCGGCGGCGGCCAGGGCGTGAAGCACGGGGACCTCGACTCCTCGCTCAACCACCCGGCGGCGGAGGAGGACGTCCACATGGGCCGGCACGGTCTCGCCTGCGTCGACTGCCACGCCGGGCCCGACCACCAGCTCCGCGGGCGGGCCTTCTCGGTGAGCGTCGAGGACGGCCACGGCGTCGCCTGCACCGACTGCCACACCCGCCCCGAGCACCGGGACGCGCGGATCGACGCCCACCTGAAGTCCGTCGCCTGCCAGGCCTGCCACATCCCCACCTACGCCGGGCGGCTCCCCACCAAGGCCTTCTGGGACTGGAGCAAGGCCGGCGACGCCTCGCGGCCGGACGACCCGCACCGCTACCTCAAGATCAAGGGCGAGTTCGTCTACGAGCAGGACGCCGTGCCGGAGTACCGCTGGTTCAACGGCGCCGTCGGCCGGTACCTGCTCGGCGACAAGATGGACCCGGCGAGGCCCACCGCCATCAACACGCTCCTCGGCGGGCCGGGCGACCCGAAGGCGCGGATCTGGCCGGTGAAGGTCCACCGGGCCAAGCAGCCCTACGACACGACGAACCTGATCCTGCTCCCGCCCGTCACCGCCGGGCAAGGCGGCTACTGGAGCGAGTTCAACTGGGACCAGGCCTTCCGGCTCGGCGCCAAGGCCTCGGGCCTCGACTACAGCGGGCACTACGGCTTCGCCGAGACCGAGATGTCGTGGCCCCTCTCGCACATGGTCGCCCCGAAGGAGAAGGCCCTGTCCTGCACCGACTGCCACGGCGAGAGGTCGCGGCTCGACTGGAAGGCCCTCGGCTACGCGGGCGATCCCATCCGGTCCGGAGGTCGTCCATGAGGCGGCTCGTCCCCCTGGCGCTGCTCGCCATCGCCGCCCTCGCCGGGCCGGCGGTCGCGCAGCAGGCCGTGAACCCGATCCACCCGGCCTTCGTCCCGCTGGACGCCGCCGGCCATCCGGTCAAGGCCGGCCCCTTCTCCGAGGAGAAGACCTGCGGCGGCTGCCACGACGTGGCCTACGTCCAGGCCCACACCGGCCACGCCCCCCCGGGCGCGAAGGCGACCTGCGTCCAGTGCCACCTGGACGGCGGGAAGCTCGAGATCCGCCCCGAGCTCCTCGAGGCCGACGGGCGGATGCGCCGGGCGGCGCTCCGCATCGGCGTCCCCCGGGCGGCGAACTGCGCCGCCTGCCACGGCGTGGTGACCGACGCGGCGGCGCCGGTCGCCCTCCCGCCCGAGCTCGAGCTGGCCGGGACGGCGGAGGGAAGGAGCTGGACCCTCACCCTGGGCGAAGGGGCGATCGTCTCCCCGCAGCGGATGTCCGACTCCTTCCTCGACCTCCAGGGGAAGGCCGGGCTCGCCGCCCCCTGGGACGTCCACGCCGCGAAGCTCGTGGACTGCGTCGCCTGCCACTACGCCGCCAACAACCCGGCCCGCACCGACGGCAAGCACGCCAGCCTGCGCTACCTGACCGCCGACCCGCGGCGCCAGACCACCGCCGAGTTCCTCGTCCGGCCCGATCACCGGCTCGCGGAGCAGGGCTGCCGCGGCTGTCACGAGCCGCGGAAGGCCCACGGCTTCCTCCCATACCGCGAGCGCCACCTGGAGGTGCTCGCCTGCCAGGCCTGCCACGCCGCCGGGGCGATGGCCCCCGCGGCCGAGATGATCGACGCCACCGTGGTCACGTCCGAGGGGACGCCGGCGATCCGGTACCGGAACGTCGTGCGCCGCCCGGGCGAGCCGCTCAACGCCGCCGCCGTCACCCCCTTCCAGCCGCTGCTGGTGGAGCGGACGGAGGCCGACGGCGCCCGCCGCCTCGCCCCGGTGAACCCGGTCACCCGCTGGCGCTGGGTGTCCGGCCCGGACCGCAAGGAGGTCCCCTTCGCCCTGGTGAGGCAGGTCTTCCTCGAGGACGGCCGCTACGCGCCGGCGATCCTGGAGGCCCTCGACGTCGACCGCGATGGGCGGCTCGACGAGCGGGAGCTGCGCCTCGACACCGCGAAGAAGGCGGCCCTGGTCGCCGCCCGGCTGGCCGCCGCCGGGGTGGCCGAGCCGGCCATCGAGGGGACGATCTCGCCCCGCCCGCTGGCCCACGGGATCTCGACCCGCGAGCGCGCCCTGCGGGACTGCGACGCCTGCCACGCCGGGACGTCCCGGGTGGCCAGGGACTTCCCCATCGCCGGCTACCTGCCGGGCGGGACCCCGCCGCGGATGGAGGAGAAGCCCCGCGTCGAGCTGGCCGGGGTCCTCGCCCCCACCGAGGACGGCGGGCTGGTGCTCCGGAGCGCCGGGGCCGCCCCGGCCGGCCTCCACGTGCTCGGCTACTCGCGCGAGGGGCTCAGCAACCTCCTCGGCTTCCTCCTCTTCCTGGCGGTGGCGGCCGGCGTGACGGTGCACGGGCTCGCCCGCCTCGCCCTGCGGCGCCGCCGCGGCCCCGCCGGTCACGCCCCGGCCCCATTGGAGAAGGCCTACGTGTTCGGCCGGTACGAGCGGATGTGGCACTGGACCATGGCCCTGAGCGGAGTGGTCCTGATCCTGAGCGGCCTGGCGGTCCACGCGGCCGGCTGGCGCGCCCTCCTCCCCCTGCCCGCCGCGATCGCCGCCCACAACGCCTTCGCCATCGTGCTGATGGTGAACGCGTTCCTCGCCCTCTTCTACCACCTGGTCACCCGCGCCATCCGGAACTTCATCCCCGAGCCGCACGGCTTCCTCGCCCGCGTGCTCGAGCACATGGCCTACCAGTCGCGGGGGATCTTCCTCGGCGGGCCCCACCCGGCCAACGCGGCCGGGCACAAGCTCAACCCCCTCCAGCAGCTCACCTACCTGGCGCTCCTGAACGTCCTCTTCCCCCTCCAGATCGCCACCGGCCTGCTGGTCTGGGCGGTCGGCCAGTGGCCCGAGGTGGCCGCCGCGGTGGGCGGGCTCCGGTACGTGGCGCCGCTCCACAACGCCGGCGCCTGGCTGTTCCTCTCCTTCTTCGTCCTGCACGTCTACCTGGTGACCACCGGCCGGACGCCGGGGGAGCACCTCCAGTCGATGATCACCGGCTACCAGGCCCGCGAGGCGGGCGTGGAGACCCCGTGACGGAGCCCACCATGGCGACCTCCAAGGAAGCGCGTCCCTACCTCAACCCGTACCTGGCGGGCGCGCTGCTGGGCGTGGTGCTCTTCCTCAGCTTCTACCTGACCGGTGGCGGCCTGGGGGCGTCGGGCGCCATGACCCACATCCAGACGGGCGTGCTCAAGTGGCTGGCCGCCGCCCACGTGGACCGGGTGGCCTACTTCGCCGAGATCGCCGGCGGGAGCCGCAACGCCTGGGCCAACACCGCCGTCTACATGCTGGTGGGCTCCGCGATCGGGGGCCTCCTCTCCGGCCTGGCGAACCGCCGGCTCAAGGTCGAGTTCCGCAAGGGGCCGCGCGTCTCCACCGGCGCGCGGGTCGGGTTCGCCCTCCTGGGCGGGGCGCTGATGGGGTACGGCGCCCGCATGGCCCGGGGCTGCACCTCCGGGCAGGCCCTCTCCGGCGGCGCGGTGCTCTCGGTGGGGAGCTGGGCCTTCGCCCTGGCCATCTTCGCCAGCGCCTACGCGCTCGCCTGGTTCCTTCGCCGGCTCTGGACCTGACGGCAGCGCACGGGAGGCACGCACATGGCGCCGTTCGACTTCTCAGCAGCCGGGACGATCGCGAACGCCCTCGTCTTCGGGGCGATCGGGGTGGGCTTCGGGGCCGTCCTCGAGCTGGCCGGCTTCGGGGACACCCGCAAGCTGGCGGGGCAGTTCTACTTCCGCGACCTGGCGGTCCTGAAGGTGATGTTCACCGCCATCGCCGTGGCCGCGGTGCTGGTGGCCGGGGCCGCCTCCCTGGGCCTGCTCGACATGAGCCGGGTCTGGGTCAACCCCACCTACCTCTGGCCCGGGATCGTGGGCGGGCTGATCATGGGCGTGGGCTTCATCGTGGGCGGCTTCTGCCCCGGGACCTCGGTGGTGGCCGCCTCGACCCTCAAGGTCGACGGGATGGTCTTCCTCGGCGGGGTCCTCTCGGGCATCTGGCTGTTCGGCGAGACCGTCTCGCGCTTCGAGCCCTTCTTCATCTCCTCGTACCTGGGGCGGTTCACCCTGGACGAGTGGCTCGGGCTGCCGGTGGGCGCCACGGTGCTCCTGGTGGTGGCCGGCGCCCTGCTGCTCTTCTGGGTGGGCGAGCTCGTCCAGCGGAAGGTCGCGGGCGGCGCCGCCGCCGAGGGGGCCACCCGGCTCCCCCGCGCCTGGAAGGGCGCCGGGGCCGCCGCCCTGGTGGCCGCCGCCGCGCTCCTCGCGCTGCGCGGCGACCCCACCCCGGCGCAGCGCTGGAGCTGGACCACGCCGGCGGTGAAGCGCTCGGTGGAGGAGCGCGGGATCTTCGTCCACCCGGCCGAGGTGGTGGCCCTGAAGAAGGACCTCTCGGTGGAGACGGTGGTGCTCGACCTCCGCGACGAGCACGACTTCAACCTCTTCCACGTGGGCGGCGCCCGGCGGGTGGATCCGGCGACCCTCCTCCGGCCCGAGGAGGTGCAGCGCCTCCTCGACCGCCCCCCGAGCACCGTCACCTTCCTGGCCGGCAACGGGGAGGGGCAGGCGCTCTCCACCTGGAAGGGGCTCCGGGCGCAGGGGGTGCAGAACCTCTACGTGATCGAGGGCGGGATGAACCGCTGGCTCGAGCTCTACCCGGTGCCGGAGTGCGTCGCCTCCCGCGCCGCCGAGGTCGGGCCGGACGCCCTCGCCTGGCGGTTCGCCTACGCCGCCGGCAGCACCCAGCCGGCCTCCTGGCCCGAGCTCCCCGCCTCGCGGGCGTTCCGCAGCCCCTGCGCCGTCGAGGCGGCGGCCGGCCACCCGGCCAGCCACGAGGGGCACGAGGGGATCGTCTGGCCCGCCTACGCCTTCACCAAGCGGGTGAAGCTGCAGAGCAAGGCCGCCGTGAAGGGCGGCTGCGGGTAGCGGAGGGCCGGGCGGACCACTCCCGGCCGGCTCACGGCCTGGCCCGTGCGCCGAACCTCCCGGAGGCCGGCCGGCTCTCACCCGGAGCAGGGCCGGGCCGCGGCGCGCCCGCGGCGCCGGTCCTGCGCCACGGAGGAGGCCGCCATGCCGCTCGAGTCGCTCCGGAGCTGCAGCTGCCGGGAGGCCGGCGAGCGGCTCTCGGAGCTCCTCGACGGCGAGCTCGGCGCCCTGGACCGGGCCCGCCTCACCCTCCACCTGGCGGCCTGTCCGCGTTGCGCGATCCAGGCCGCCGACCTGGCGGAGACCGTCCAGGCGCTCCACCGACGGGGGGGATGGGCCAGCTGCCTCCCCGGCCGCCGGGCGCGGCGGCGCTGAGCGGCGGAGCTCGGCGTCACCCCCGCGCGTCGAGGAAGTCGCGCAGCGCCTGGCGGACCGACTGCTCCACGGCCGGTGGCACCGGGGTGTCCCCCGCCCGCCGGCAGAGGCTGAGCGTGGCGCGGAGCGAGTCGCACCGCCCGCGGCAGACGGCGCAGGTCTCGAGGTGCTTCTCCAGCTCGGCGCAGGTGTTGCCGTCGATCTCCCCCTCCAGGTGACGGGAGAACAGCTCGACCACGTCGCGGCAGCCGGTGCCGGGCGAGGCCGTCTCCGGACCGTGCCCGAGCACCGGGGCGACCCGGTCCCGCACCGACACCCGGGCGCGATGGAGCCGGCTCTTCACCGCCTCCACGGAGAGGCCGAGGATCTCCGCCACCTCGCTGGCCGCCAGCCCCTCGACGTCGCGCAGCACCAGGACCTCCCGGTACATGGGCTCGAGCGCGCCGATGGCCTCGTCGAGGGCGGCCTGGAGCTGGCGCCCGGCGGCGTCTTCCTCGGGCGAGCGCCCCGGGTGCGGGAGCGTGGCCGCCTCCTCGGCGTTGGCCTCCAGCGAGTCGACGTGCGCCGGCGCGAACTTGCTGGCGCGGCGCTTCTTCAGGCAGAAGCTCCGGGCGATGGAGTAGAGCCAGGTGGAGACCGAGGAGGCGCTCCGGAACTCGGGCAGGGTCCGGACCGCGGCGATGAGGGTCTCCTGGAGGACGTCGCGGGCGTCCTCCTCGTGCCGGCACATCTTCTTCCCGAAGCGGAAGACCCGCCCCTCGTGACGGGCGAGCAGCTGCTCCAGGGCCTTCCGGTCGCCCGCCCGGGCGGCGTCGACGAGCTCGCGATCCTGATCGGGCATCGCGGAGATCCTTAGCGGAAGGTGCCCGGGCGCACAACCGCCGCGAGGCGCGGGCGCTACCCGTCCCGCGGGCGGCCGCCGGGCGCGCCGCGCTCCTCGGGCAGCCCCGCCGCCCGCCAGGCCAGCATCCCGCCCGCCAGCTGGCGCGCGTCGTACCCCCGCCGCCGCAGGAGCCGCACCGCCGCGACGGAGCGGTGGGCGGTGAGGCAGATCGCGACCACCGGGCGGCCGCGGTCCAGGGCGAGGACCTCGAGGCGGGCGGCCAGGGAGGTCACCGGCGCGTGGAGGGCGCCGGCGATCCGGCCGGCCGAGAACTCGGGGCCGGAGCGCACGTCGAGCAGCAGCGGCGGGTGCGGGCGCCGGAGGGCGCCGAGCAGCTCGGCCGGGTCGACCTCGGGCACGCGCCCGAAGGGGAGCCACCAGGGCAGGTCCATGTCTCACATCCCCGCGAACAGCATGCCCTTGCGGAGGATGAGCACCCCGAAGGCCACCAGCAAGAGCCCCGACGCCCAGCGGACCGCCCGCGGGCGCGAGGCCACCAGGCGGAGGCGCTGGCGCACCGCCTGCGAGCCGTATCCCACCGCGAGCATCGGGACCGCGAACCCGAGCGAGTAGACGAGGAGCAGGGCCACCCCGGAGGCCAGGGTCCCGCGGGCCGCCACCAGGGCGAGCACGCTCGAGAGCATGGGGCCGACGCAGGGGATCCAGACGAGGCCCAGGCTCGCGCCCAGGAGGAGCCCCGACCAGCGCCCGTCGCCCGCCGGCGCGAGCCGCTGCAGCCAGGCGAGCCGCTCGAAGAGGTTCAGGTCGGCGAGGAGGAGCAGGCCGAAGAGCAGGATGAGGACGCCGACCGTCTTCTCCAGGGGCGGCAGGAGCGGGCCCACCGCGGCGCCGAAGAGGCTGGTGAGGACGCCCATGGCCACGAAGCTCGCGGCGATCCCGGCGACGATCAGGGCCGGGCGGGCGCGGTGCTCCTCGGCCGTGCCGGTGACGATCAGCGGCACCACCGGGAGGACGCAGGGGCTCGCGACGCTGGCGAGCCCCGCGCCGAAGGCGAGGGCGACGGCGGGGAGGCCGAGCTCCATCCCGGCCTCAGGGCGCGAGGAGCTGCAGGACCTGGGGCGGCCCCTGGATGCCCGGCGGCGCGCGGCGGAGCTCGCGCCCGGAGGCGTCGGCCAGGAGGAGCTGGGGCAGCGAGCGGATCCCGTACTGCTCGAACCGGGCCAGGTCGGCAGGCGCGGTGGTCCGGTAGTAGACCACCTCGACGCGCCCGGCGAGCGAGCCGGCCATCTCGCGCAGGATCTGGTCCTGGAGCTGGCAGGGCCCGCCGTTCGGGTTCATGAAGAAGACCAGCCGCGGGAGCGCCCCGTTGGCGGCCATCGGCTGCGGCGCGGAGGGAGGCGCGGGGGCCGGCCCGGCCGCGTCGCCCCGCGAGCAGGCGGCGGCACCGAGGATCAGCAAGGCGAACAGCGCGGACGACCACGAGCGGCGGCGCATGCGAGGGCTCCCCGCCGGCGAGGAGCGCCGGCGCACCGTTCGAGCCGGGGAGGGCTCGGAGGATTCTCGGGCGGGAGGCCCGGACCCGGGTCGGAGCCGACCCGGCGGCGCCGGGGCGGCGGGGCCCCGGGGAGCGGGGCCCGGCCGTGCAACCCTCCGGCTTGTACGCCGATTCCCCCGCGGACCCTGGATTCCCCCGGCCGCGGGACGAGGCTCCGCTTGGCACGCCGGCTGCTGCGAAACCGGTCACCCGACGGGCGGGGCGCTGCCGCGCTCGCAGAGGAGGACGGATGATCTCGAGGCTCCGGATCAGCACCCAGATCGCCTTCTCGTTCGGGTTCGCGGTGACGGCCATCTTCACCGGCGGGGCCATCGCGATGATCGCCGTCCGCTCGGTGGCCGGCGCCGCCGCTTCCGGCGCGACGCCCGAGCAGATCTCCTCGCAGGCGACGGCGACGCTCTGGGTGGTGGGGACGTGCATCCTGGTGGTGGCCGCGGCGGTGGCCTTCGCCGGGTTCCGCCTGCTCGGCTCCGTGCAGCGGGGCGTCGGTGGCCTGCGCGACGAGATGTTGCGGGTTCGCGCGGCGGTCTCCGAGGGCCGCCTCGACGTGCGCGCCGACCCGGGCCGCGTCCTGGCCGACTTCCACGTGACCGTGAGCGCGCTCGACGAGGTGGTGAACTCCTTCGCGGCGCCCATCGGCGTCGCCATCCGCCACGGGGAGGAGTGCATCCGAGGCGAGCTCCAGCAGGCGGAGGCAGGCGCGCTCCAGGGCGACTTCAGGCGCCTCATCGAGCTGCTCAACCGCAGCGCCTCCCTGGTCCGCCTGCTGGCCTCGGAGACGGACCGGGTGGCGGGCGCGCTCCAGGAGGGCCGGCTCGAGGCGCGCGCCAACCCCGGGAGCCTGGCGGGGTCCTACCGGCAGATGCTCGACTCCGTGAACCGGGCGGTGGACGTCCTGGTCGGCCACCTGGACGCCATGCCGGCGCCGGCGATGATCGTCGACCGAAACCTCCGCATCCGCTACCTCAACGCCGCCGCCCTCGCCCTGGTCGGCAAGCCCCTCGCCGAGGTGGCCGGCTCGCCCTGCGCCGATCACTTCCGGACCGAGGACTGCGGCAAGGAGCGCTGCGCCTGCTTCCGGGCCATCCGCGACGGCCGGCCGGCGTCGAGCGAGACGGTGGCCCGCCCCCAGGCCGGGACCTTCGAGATCGCCTACGGCGGCGCCCCGATCCGCGACGCCGCCGGCCGGACGCTGGGCGCGCTCGAGACCATCGTGGACCAGACCGCGGCCCGCACGGCGATGCGGAGGGCGGCGGCGGTGGCCGAGTACCAGGAGCGGGCCACGGCCGCGGTGACCTCCGCGCTCCAGGGGCTCGCCCGGGGCGAGGTGGCGGACACCGTGGCGCTCCCACCCGCCGAGGGCGAGGCGGAGCTGGCCCGCAAGCCCTTCGAGACCATCTCCCAGGCGATCGTGACCACCGGCAAGGCGGTATCGCGCCTCGTGGAGGACGTGGCGACGCTCTCGGACGCCGCGGTGGCCGGACGCCTGAAGGCCCGGGCCGACGAGACCCCGCACCAGGGAGGCTTCCGGCGGGTCGTGAGCGGCGTCAACCGGACGCTCGAGGCGGTGATCGGGCCGGTGGAGGAGGCCGACCGCGTCCTCCAGCAGCTCGCCCGCCGCGACCTCCGCGCCAGGGTCTCCGGCGCCTACCAGGGCGACCACGCCCGCATCAAGGACTCGACCAACGCCACCGCGCAGGCGCTCCACCAGGCGCTCTCCCAGGTGGCGGCGGCCGCCGGGCAGGTCTCGTCCGCGGCCGCCCAGATCGCCGCCTCCTCGCAGGGGGTGGCGAGCGGCGCCTCCGAGCAGGCCTCGGTCCTGGAGGCGACCACGGCGAGCCTGGAGTCGGTCGAGGGAGTCACCCGGCGCGCGGCGGGGGACGCGCAGGCGGCCGACGCGCTCGCCCGGACGGCGCGCGCCGCCGCCACCGAGGGCGCCGCCGCCGTCGAGCAGATGCAGGGCGCGATGGGGAAGATCCGGGCGAGCGCCGAGAGCACCTCCCAGATCATCAAGGACATCAACGAGATCGCCTTCCAGACCAACCTCCTCGCGCTCAACGCGGCGGTGGAGGCGGCCCGCGCCGGCGAGGCCGGCCGGGGCTTCGCGGTGGTCGCCGAGGAGGTCCGCTCCCTGGCGCTCCGGGCCAAGGAGGCCGCGCAGAAGACCGAGGCGTTGATCCGGGAGTCGGTGCGGCAGGCCGGCGAGGGCGAGGCCACCTCGCGGCAGGTCTCCGGCAGGCTGAGCCAGATCGTGGACGGCGTCGGGAAGGTCTCGGCCATCGTCTCGGAGATCGCGGCCGCGGCGGGGCGGCAGACGGGCGGCCTGGACCAGGTGAGGCAGGCGGTCGGGGAGATGGACAGGGTCACCCAGCAGAACGCCGCCTCGGCCGAGGAGTCGTCGTCCGCGGCGAGCGAGCTCTCGGCGCAGGCCGAGGAGCTGGCGGCGATGGTGGCCGGCTTCCAGCTCGACCGGGGCCTGGACGGCAGCGGCGGGGCGGCGGACCGGCGGGCGCTTCGACCGGGGACCTGAGGCCGGCAGGCGCCTCGCCCGCCTCGGGCCGCCCCCGCCGCTCGTCCGGCAGGCTGCCCCGCGCCGGCGCGCGACCAGCGGCTGGCGCGCGGTGATCCCGACGCCCGCTCCGGCGCCGAGGGCCCGATCGCCCAGATAGACTCCCCGCCCCGGCGGGAGCGGTCACCGGAGATCGGTCCAGTCCGCGTGCTCCATCCGCGCGTACTCCTCCGTCACCCATCCCGTCCACATGGCGGGCAGGGCGCCGTACAGGAAGGTGAAGTACACGTGGCCGACCATGAGCACGGTGAGGCCGAGCATCGAGAGGTCGTGCACGATCGCCGCGGCGGCGAGGCCCGCGGCCCCCAGGTGGCCCTTCGCGAGCCAGAGGACCGCCCCGGACCCCGAGACGGTGGCGAACATGAAGAACGTCGCGGCGTGGTGGAGCTTCTGGCCGGCGTTGAGGCGGCCCTGCGGCGGCAGGCCATGGGTCCGGCCCATGACGTAGGCGGGCAGGCGCTTCAGCCAGGCGCGCTCGCGAGGGCCGTAGGTGAGCGATTCGGCGATGAGCGCCCTGGCCTCCGCGGGAAGCAACACGGCGTACACGAGGGGCAGGACCGCAAACGGGACGGCAGCGAGCCGGTGGAGGACTCGCGAATACCCGCCGGCGGCCAGGGCCCCCAGCGGGTGGAAGAGGGCGAGCCCGCTGAGGAGCAGCAGGAGGAACGACCCCACGCCGATCCAGTGGAGCACGCGCTGCGCCAGGCCGTAGCGCCGGACGAGGCGGGGCGGTGGCGCGGCCGTCATGGGCCCTCTCCTGGCTGGCCGCCGGACGGCCCCGGGCAGGGCGGGCCGCTCTCCGGCGGGTGCTCGCGCGCGTGCTGGCGGCGCGCCACCCAGAACGCGGCGCCCATGGTCGCCGCGGCGAGGGCCGAGAGGCCAAGGGCGCCCGGCTTCACCGCCCGCTGCCAGGCCTCGAGCAGGCGCGGCGTCGCCGGCCGCTCCGGGAGGCCATACACCTCCGCGCGCTCCAGCAGCACCAGCACCAGCCCCAGGCCGCCGAGCTGGGTGTCCCCGTACACCTGCGCCCGCGGGTACCGCGCCGCGAGCCGCAGGACGCGCGCCCGGGCGTCCGCGAGGATGGCGTCCCGGGCGCCGAACCGGATCGCCTGGCTCGGGCAGGTTCGCTGGCACCAGGGCGCCTCGCCCTCCTTCAGCTGGTCGACGCACGCGACGCACTTCGCGACGGCGCCGTCCACGACCCGCGGGACGCGGAACGGGCAAGCGTCGACGCAGTAGCCGCACCCGCTGCACCGCTCGGCGGCGACCACGGTGAGCCCCTTCCACTTGGAGAGCGCACCGGTGGGACATACCTCGACGCACGCCGCCTCGCCGCAGTGGAAGCAACGGTGATGGGCGAACGAGCCCCACAGGCCGTCCGGGGTCCGGCGGACGAGGTCGGAGACCTCGATGAAGGCAGCGCCGGGAGGGAGCCCGTTGCCCGTGCAGCAGGCGACGACGCACGCGCGGCAGCCGATGCAGCGGTCGAGATCGACCGAGAACGCGTACCCGGGCTCCATCACACCCCCCGCACCAGCCTCACGAAGTTGACGCGCATGCCGGCGCCGCCGCTGATGGGGTCGAGGGCGTACCGCGTCTGCAGCGCGGCGTCGCTCACGCCCCTCCGGTGCGCGCGCGTGAGCCCCGGCGCGTCGTGCCCGAAGCCATGGACCGTGTAGACGCAGTCGCCCCGGATGCGCGGCGTCACCTTCACCCGGACGGGCCCGCTGCGCGCGCCGTCCTGGTTCTCGAGCCACACGCGCTCGCCCTGGCGGACCCCGAGCGCCGCCGCGGCGGAGTCGTTGAGCCAGACGTCGTTCTCCGCCTCGAGGGCGTTGAGCAGCGGCACGTTCTGCGTGCGGGCGAAGGTGTGGACCGGGCTGCGCCCGTACAACAGCCGGAACCACCCCGCCGGCGGCTCGGGGACCGGCTCGTACCTGGGCAGCGGAGCGTGGCCCGCCTTCGCGAGCGCCGCGCTGAAGAGCTCCACCTTGCCGCTCGGGGTCGGGAACGGCGACGTCGCGCCCTCGAAGTCGCGGAGGTAGGGCTTCCCCTTCTGCAGGACGACGCCGCCTCGAGCGCGCACGTCGTCGAGCGTCAGGCCCAGCGAGCCCAGCCGCTGGTTCAGGTATTCCTCCGCGTCTCGCCACGGGAAGAACTCGTCCAGCCCGAGCCGGTGCCCGAGCTCCTTCGCGATCCACCACCCCGGCCTCGTCTGATGGAGCGGCTCCACCGCGGGCTCCCGCATGGCGATGTAGGGCGTCTTGTGGGCGCAGGTCCAAAGGTCGTCGTAGCGCTCCAGGTAGGTGGCCTCGGGCAAGACGACGTCGGACCAGGCGACGTGATCCTGCGGCAGCACGTCGACGGTCAGCACGAAGTCGAGCCTGGCGAGAGCGTCCTTCGTCCGCGGGACGTTGGGGACCGTGTGGAGGAGGTTCGTCCCGTAGAGGACGAGCCCGCGGATCGGATAGGGCTCGCCCGTGATCATCGGCTCGATCAACTCCTGCATGGCCGTCGCGCCGCGCAGGAACTTCCCCCGCACCCCGTCGGCCCGCACCTTCCCAGTCGGTCCAGGAGGCAGCCCGGCCTCCTCGCCAGGGGCGGCAGCTCAGCCACCCGCCCCGCCCTTGACCGCATAGGGCGGGTGCGGATGCTCCTCGAGGTAGGGGGCCCGGTTGAGGTACAGGCCGCCGGGCCGTCCGAGGGCGCCGAGCAGCGCGTCGACGATGTAGACGGCCCGCATGCGCTGTGTGTCGTTGCCGTACCAGGTCACGTGGCGTCCGGGCACGATGACGGACCGCGGACGCGCTCGGCCGAGCGCGCGCGCCGTGTCCCGGATGAGTCCAGCGGGGAGATCGGTGATGGGCGCCGCCCACTCGGGGGTCGCCTGCGCGACGTGGGCAGCGAGCGCGTCGAAGCCGACGGCCCAGCGGTCGATGAACTCGCGATCCACGAGCCCCTCGTCGATGAGGACGTTCATCCAGGCCAGCAGCAGGGCCGTATCGGTCCCCGGCTTGATCGGCAGCCACCAGTCCGCCTTCATCGCCGCGGACGAGTACCGCGGGTCCACGACGATGAGCTTCGCGCCGCGGGCTCGTGCGTCGGCGAGGTCCTGCATCATCGTGTTGCGCGCGTCCTCGCCGATGTGCGTGCCGACAAGGACGAGGCAGCGCGCCTCGTCCCAGTCGACCGGCTCGTGGTTCCCGAGGTTGCGCCCGAACGTCAGGATGGCGGCTTCCTCGCGCGGGCTGGTGCAGAGGGCGCTCGACGGCTTCGCCGCGTTCGGCGACCCGAAGGCCTGCGGCAGGTGATCGACGAACCAGAAGTCGCCGGAGGTGTGCCCGAGGAAGGCGACCGCCTCGGGCCCCTGGGCCTTCCTGATGTCGAGCAGCCGCTCGGCGGCATGGTCGAGCGCCTCGTCCCAGGTGGCGGGCCGGAAGCGGCCTTCGCCGCGGGCGCCCGTGCGGATGAGCGGCGTCTTCAGCCGGTCGGGGTCGTAGAGGAACGAGGCGCCCGCCTGGCCCCGCGCGCAGAGTTTCCCGCGGCTCTTCGGATCGCGCGGGTTGCCGTCGATCTTGCACACGCGCCCGTCGACCGTCGTGACGACGATCCCGCACCGCCAGGGGCACATGTCGCAGTAATTGTACGTGGTCTTGAGCGGCTGGCGGTACCACGGGAGCCGCCTGCGCGCCGCCCCGAAGAGCGCCGCGAGCGCGGCGGTCGGCTTGGACGCCGCGAGCGCGAGCAGCGATCCCTGCAGCAGCCGTCTGCGTGAGAACCCGCCAAGCGTCACGCTTCACCTCGCCCTGCCACCGCGCGCATCTCGGGCCCGGCGCCGAGGGCGGCCCGCCGTCGCGCGGGCCGCCCCTCGCCCGAATGCGTCAGGCCTTCTTCTCGACCTTCTCCACGGGGAGCCCCGCCTTCTCCCACGCGTCGAGCCCGAACTTGATGGTCTTCACGTTCGTGTACCCGAGCATGCGGAGGATCGTGACGGCCATCCCCCCGCGGTAACCCACCTTGCAGTAGGTGAGGATCGGCGCCGCCCTGTTCTCCGGCAGCTGGGAGAGCTGCTTCGTGAGCTGGCGGATCGGGATGTTCACCGAGCCGGCGATCCGGGTGGAGATCTCGCCCGGCTCGCGCACGTCCAGGACGAGGGGCTTGGCGCTCTCCACCAGCTGCTGCGCCGCGGCCGGCTCGACCTGGTACCAGTCGTTCGGCATCGTGGACAGCATCTTCTCCGCCGCGCCGAGCACCGCCGGATCCACCGGGTCCGCCGCGCGAGCCGGGACGGCGAGCGCGCTCAGCAGCCAAGCGACGACCAGGAACCTCGTCCTCATGTGCAAAGCCTCCTGCACGCCTTTGCGTGCGCTGACCAGGCTCCCGGTGCGGCACGGCAGCGCAGCGGCCGCGCGCCCCGGGGAGCGGGGGCAACCCCCTCGCTCCACCGAAAAGAGCACGCGCCGTGCCATCCCGGACGCGCGGATTCCGCTCTGTTCGCGGGGGCGGGACGAAGGCCCGGGCCGCCGCCTGGCGTTGCACGCAACGCAGCGCAACACCGGTCGCGCGCTCAGCGCGACCGCGCGCCGATCCGGAGCCTTCGCATCCTGCGCCAGAGCGTGGTCCGATCGATCCCGAGCCGCGCGGCGGCGCCGCCGCGCTGCCCACCGCAGGCCTCGAGCGCGCGCAGGATCTGCTCGCGCTCCTCGCGCGCGTTCGTCCGCTCCCGGAGCGCGCGCCCCCCGCGGCGGCGACCGGCGGCCGGCGCGAGCAGCGCCCGCGGCAGCGCCTCCGGCTCGATCACGCACCCGCGCGAGCAGACCACGGCGTGCTCGAGGACGTTCTCCAGCTCGCGCACGTTCCCGGGCCAGTCGTGGTCCATCAGGATCGCCATCGCCCGCGGCGAGATGCTGGCGGCCCTCCCCTTCCCGATCGCGGCCAGGTGATCGAGGAGGTGCTGCGCCAGGAGGGGGACGTCCGAGCGCCGCTCGCGCAACGCCGGGACGTGGAGCGGGATCACGTTGAGCCGGTAGTAGAGGTCCTCGCGGAACCTGCCCTCCGCCATGAGGCGGCGGAGGTCCCGGTGGGTCGCCGCGATCACCCGGACGTCGACGCGGATGGTGTCGGTGCCGCCCACGCGCTCGAACTCCTGCTCCTGCAGGACCCGCAGCAGCTTCACCTGCACGGCCGGCGACAGGTCGCCGATCTCGTCGAGGAAGAGCGTGCCCCGATCCGCCAGCTCGAAGCGCCCCTTGCGATCGCGGATGGCGCCGGTGAACGCGCCGCGCTCGTGCCCGAACAGCTCGCTCTCGAGCAGCGTCTCGGGGAGGGCGGCGCAGCTCACCTTGACGAACGGGCGACCGTGGCGCGGCCCGACGCGGTGGAGCGCCTGCGCCAGCAGCCCCTTGCCGGTCCCGCTCTCCCCCTCGATCAGCACCGTCGAGTCGCTGTCCCGGATCATCTCGAGACGGTCGAACAGCTCGCGCATGGCGGGGTGCTTGCCGACGATCCCGTGCCGCGGGCCGTGCAGCTGGCGGCGCTCGTCCGCCAGCCGCTCGATCTCCCGCAGATCCCGGATCGTGCAGACCGCCCCGAGCGCGCCGCCGCCCTCGCCGCGCAGCGGCCCGGCCGAGACGCTGAGCGGGAGCGGGCGGGCCCGCTCGTCGACGAGCGTGATCTCCCGGCTGCCGGCGGGCCGTCCCGCGGTGAGCGCCTCGTGGAGCGCGCTGTCCGGGCCCGCGATCTCGGCGGGCAGCCGCTCGGCGGCGGCGTGCCCGACCGCGTCGCCGCACGCCAGGATCCGCAGCGCGGCGCGGTTGACGCTGGTGATCCGGCCTTCGCGATCGACCGTGAGCACGCCGTCGGCGATCGAGTCGAGGACCGACTGGACCTTGTTGCGCTGCTCGCGGAGCTCCTCGATCAGGCGGTTGATGTGGCTGACCTCGCGGATGGTCTCGACCACGCCGACCGTCTCGCCGGCCTCGTTGCGGAGTGGTGACGTGTTCAGGCAGACCGCGGTCCCGTCCTCGGTCCGCACGTTGAAGGTCGTGACCGTCTCGCCCTGACGGTACGCCCGGTCGAACGGACAACGATCGGTGTGGCAGATCTCGGCCCGCAGCACCGCCCCGCAGTCGCGGCGCAGCGCCCCGGCGTCCGTCGCGCGCGTCAACGCGCGGGCGGGGTCGTTGAGCGAGACGAGCCGCCGCTCGCCGTCGATGGTGAAGACGGAGTCGGGGATGGAGCGGAGGACGTCGACGACGTTCAGGGGCTCCGTCGGCCCGGCCGTGCCCATGTTGCACCCCGCTCGTCCGCTGCAACATCGTGACACCCGGCGGGCGCGACGTCCACCCTCAGGTGCGCGACCGCGAGGGGCCGGCATGGGCCGGCCGGCCGAAGGTCCCCGCCGCGCGGGCGCCGCCGGGGGCGGGGGTCCCCGCGAGGGCGCTCACGTCCGTCCGTGGCGGTGCTGGTGGCGGTGCCCGTGCCCTCCGCCGCATCCGTGGCCGCGCCCCGTGCCGTGGGACTCGCATCCGGCGAGAACGGGGGGAAGCGCCCCGCGCGCGATCGCCTCCAGCGCCTCGCCCACCGTGGCGCGGGGCGTCTGGTAGGCGGCGATCCTCGCGGTTTGGAGGCGGTCGAGGGCTCCCGGGCCGATGCCGCTCACGACGACGGCGTCGATCCCCTCCCCGGCGAGCGCCTCGACCGGGTTGCACATCCCGTGTGCGCGCTCGCGCTCGGGGTTCGGGATCGCCCGGCTCGTTCTCGTCTCCGAGTCGACGACGAGGAAGAAAGGCGCTGAGCCGAAGTGGGGGTGGACGACGCTGTCGAGCCCACGATCATGGGCGACCGGGAAGCACGCTTTCATGGCTCTCCTCCATCACGGGTTGATCGCGGCGGCTCGGCCCGCTGGCCGCAGCGGGGGCAGGTGGACGGCTCGCGGGCCGAAGCGAGCCGGCAGGCGCAACGCCCACAGTGTCCGCGCCGCGGGCGCGGGATGACCGGACCGCCCTCGATCCGCAGGGCGCTCCCCAGCACCAGGGCCTCGGCGATCTTCCTCCGGGCCGCCTCCACGATCCGCGCGAAGGTGGTGCGGGAGACGTGCATCCGCGCGGCCGCGCCCTCCTGGTACAGGCCTTCCAGATCGGCGAGGCGAACCGCCTCGAGTTCGTCGAGCGTCATGTCGATCACCGGGAGGTCCGGGAGCGGGACCCCCGCTGGCTTGAAGACCGCGGCCGCGGGGGAGGCCTCGACGATCCGGCGGCAATAAGGCCTGGGCACGCGGCGCACCCCTCGACGATTGTTATGGTCATATGACCATAACTTGTCAAGCGATGGGCGCCGCCCGGCGCTGCCGGCCGGACACTCCGATCGCCGTCCGCTCGGCGCTGATGTTCGAGCGCCTTGGCGGGTCCCTGCCCGTATCACCACCAGGCGCGGCTTCGGTCGTGAAGCTTCCTCCACCCGGCGGGCGGCCCGGAACGAACGACCTGGCGATGTCCCCGCCGCCTCGACCTCAGCGGTCCGGCACGTCAAGCCCCCGCCGCGGCGGCGGGCTCGCGCCGGCGCGCGACCAGCACCGGACAGGCGGCGGTGCGGACCACCTTCTCGGCCACCGAGCCGAGCACCAGCCGCTTCACCCCCGTCCGCCCGTGGGTGCCGATCACCAGCAGATCGCAGTCGCGCTCCCGGGAGAAGCGGACGATCTCCTCGGCGGGCTCGCCGTCCAGCACCTCCGCGGCCACCGGCCGGCCGGCCACCCTCGCCGCCTCCTCCCGCCAGGCCGCCACGGTGCGCTCGAGGTCCACGAGCTCGAGGCTCCCCGCCTCCTCCGGCGTGGCCAGCGCGTCCGGCGCGACCGGGGGCGGCGGCGCCTTGACGTGCAGGAGGACGAGGTCGCCCTCGCAGCGGGTCGCCAGCTCGGCGGCCTGGAGCATCGCGACCCGGGACGGCTCCGAGAACTCCACCGCGCAGCAGATCCTCTTCCAGCCCGTCATGGGGCACCTCCCCGCGTCCCCATGGTAGCTCCACCGCGCCCGCCCCGGCGGGGTGGGGCCCGGAGCCGCGCCCCGCGCGGGTTCGCGGCCGGAGAGTAGAGTGAGGACGAGTTGCGCGGAGGTGACCCATGCCGGTCGCGCCGCTTCCTCCCGATGCGCTCCGGGGCATCTGGCCAGGCCCCGAGCTGCAGCTCGAGACCACCGGTGAGCTCGAGGACCTGGACGTCCCGGTCGGCCAGGCGCGCGCCGCCGAGGCGCTCGGCCTCGGCATCGCCCTGCGAAACGACGGCTACAACGCCTACGTGATGGGCCCGGCCGGCGCGGGGAAGCACGCGCTGGTGCGGCAGCTGCTGGAGCGCGCCGGCCAGGAGGCGGCCACCCCGCCCGACTGGTGCTACCTGAACGATTTCGCCGAGCCTCGCCGCCCGCGGGCCCTCGAGCTCCCGCCCGGCCGGGCCGCCGGGCTGCGCAGCGACATGGAGGGGCTGGTCGACGAGCTGCGCGTGGCGATCCCCGCGGCCTTCGAGAGCAGCGACTACCGCACCCGGGTCCAGCTGCTGGAGAGGGAGCTGGAGGAGGGCCGGGAGCACGCCATCGAGGAGGTCCGCCGGCTCGCCGAGGCGAAGGGCGTGGCCCTGCTGCGGACGCCGCTCGGGATGGGGTTCGCCCCGCTCCAGGGCGGGGAGGTGATCGACTCGGAGCACTTCCGCCAGCTCCCGCCCGAGGTCCAGGAGCGCTTCCAGCGCGACATCGCCCAGCTCCAGGCGCGGCTGCAGGAGGCGGTCCGGGCGATCCCGGACCTCCAGCGCCGCCACCGCGAGCGGGTGAAGCAGCTCAACCGGGAGGTGGCGCTCTCGGCCGCCGGCCACCTGCTCGAGGAGCTGCGGCGCGGGTACGCCGACCTCCCCGCCGTTCTCGCCCACCTCGACGTGGTCCAGCAGGACGTGGTCGAGAACGTCCACGAGTTCCTCTCCGGCGCCGACGAGGACGGCGACGCCGCCGCCCAGATCCGCAAGCTGCTGGCGCAGAACCCGGCCTTCCGCCGCTACGGCGTGAACGTGATGATCGATCACGCCGGGCGGAAGGGGGCGCCCGTGGTCTACGAGGACCTCCCCACCCTCGCCAACCTCGTGGGACGGGTCGAGCACCACGCCCACTTCGGCACGCTGGTCACGGACTTCACCCTGGTGCGGCCGGGCGCCCTCCACCGGGCCAACGGCGGGTACCTGGTCCTCGACGCCCGGGCGCTCCTCTCTCAGCCCTTCGCCTGGGGGGAGCTGAAGCGCGCGCTGCGGGCGAGGGAGATCCGGATCGAGGCGCCCGAGCGGCTGCTCGGGTTCGCGGCGACCCCGAGCCTCGAGCCCCAGCCCATCCCCCTGGACGTGAAGGTCGTGCTGGTGGGCGATCGGCTGGTGTGGCAGCTGCTCACCGCCCTCGACCCCGACTTCCCCCGGCTCTTCAAGATCGAGGCGGACTTCGAGGACGCCATCCCGCGCTCGCCGGCGACGGAGCGGGAGCTGGCGCGCGTGATCGCCACCGCGGCGCGACGGGAGCGCCTCCGCCCCCTGGACCGGGGCGCGGTGGGCGCGGTGCTCCGCGAGGCGGCCCGGCGGGCCGAGGACTCGACCCGCCTGGCCTCCGACCTGGAGGCGATGCGGGACCTGGTCCGGGAGGCCGATCACCAGGCGGGGAAGGCGGGGCGGGCGCTGGTCTCCGCCGGCGACGTGCGGGCGGCGCTGGAGGCGCAGGAGCGGCGCGCCGGCCGGGTCCGGGAGCGGCTGCAGGAGGAGCTCCGGCGCGGGACGCTGGTGGTGGAGACCCGGGGGGCGCGCGTCGGACAGGTGAACGGTCTCTCCGTGCTCTTCCTCGGCGATCGGGCGTTCGGCCGTCCGAGCCGGATCACCGCCCGGATCCGGCTCGGGCGAGGCGAGGTGGTGGACATCGAGCGCGAGGTGGCGCTGGGCGGGCCCATCCACTCCAAGGGCGTCCTGATCCTCGCCGGGTACCTGGGCGGCCGTTACTGCCGGGAGCAGCCCCTCACGCTGGCCGCCACCCTGGTGTTCGAGCAGTCCTACTCCGGGGTCGAGGGCGACAGCGCCTCCTCGGCGGAGCTCTACGCCCTCCTCTCGGCGATCGCCGAGGTGCCGCTGCGCCAGTCGCTGGCGGTCACCGGCTCCGTCGATCAGCTCGGCCGGATCCAGGCGGTGGGGGGCGTCAACCAGAAGATCGAGGGCTTCTTCGAGCTCTGCCGCGCCCGCGGGCTCACCGGGGAGGAGGGGGTCCTCGTCCCGGCGGCCAACGTCCCCCACCTGGTGCTGCGCGACGAGGTGATCGCGGCCGTGGCCGAGGGAACGTTCCGCATCTACCCGGTGGAGACCGTCGACGAGGGGATCGAGCTCCTCACCGGCCTCCCCGCGGGCGCCGCCGACGGCGAGGGGCGGTTCCCGGAGGGGAGCTTCGACGGTCGGGTGGCGGCGCGGCTCGAGCGGCTGGCAGCGCGGGCGCGCGCCCTGGCCGCCCGCCCGGAGGGGCCGGAGGGCTCGCATGGCTGAGGAGCGCCCCTTCGCCGCCCGCCGGATCCTGGTGGGGATGGACGCCTCGGCGGCCAGCCGGGGGGCGCTCGCCACTGCCGCCGCGCTCGCGGGGCGCCTCGGGTCGGAGCTGACCGGGCTGTTCGTGGAGGACGAGGATCTGCTCCGGCTCGCCACCCTGCCCTTCGGCGCCGTGGTCCGGCCCGGAGGGGAGGAGGAGCGGCTCGACCCCGACGCCGCGGAGCGGGCGCTGCGGGCGCTCGCCGCGCACGCCCGCGAGGAGCTCGAGCGAGCCGCCGCGTCCCACCGGGTGGCCTGCTCGTTCCGGGTGGCGCGCGGGAGGGTGGCGCGGGAGGTGCTGGCGGCCGCCGAGGGGGTGGATCTGGTGGTGCTCGGCGCGGCCGGGCACGGGCGGCCCTCGCGCGGCGCGGTCGGCGACACCGCCCGCGCCGCGGCGGTGCGCGCCCGGACCTCCGTCCTCCTCCTCGCCCGGGGCTCGAGCCTCGGCGGCGGCGTCGTCGCGGTCGACGACGGCTCGGCCGCCGGAGCCCGGGCGCTGGGGGTGGCGCGATCGCTGGCCCCCGCGGCCCGGCCGCCCATCGTCATCTGCGCCGGCGACGGCGCCGATCCGGCCCTGCTCGATCCGATCGCGCGCCTCGACCCGGCGCTCGTCGTCCTCCCCTCCCCGGCCGCGGCGGCGCCCGGCGGGATCGTGGAGCGGCTCCTGGGGAAGGGGATCGCGGTGCTGCTGGCCCGCTGAGGGCGGGCGCCTCGCGCCGGAGGTACCCGAGCAGATCCAGGGACGAGACGATCCCGACCAGCCCCTCCCCGTCCACCACCGGCAGGGCGCCGATCCGCTCGTCCACCAGGACGTCGACGGCCTCGCGGACGGTGGCGGCGCTCGAGAGCGTGACCGGATCGGGCCGCATCGCCCCCTCGACCGGCTCCGCCCGCAGCTCGCGCGAGGCGGCGGTGAAGCGCTCCAGCTCCACCCCCAGCCGCTCCCGCAGATCGCGCTCGGAGAGCATGCCCACCAGCTGGCCGTCGGGATCCACCACCGGCAGGTGGCGGAACCCGCCGCGCAGCATCACGCCGGCGGCCTCCCCGAGGGTGTCCTCGGGGCCGGCGGTCGCCGGGCGGGGGGTCATCACCTGCCGGAGGGGCACGTCCAGGAAGGGCACCGGGCGCGGGCTCGCCATGTCGAAGCTCCTCCCCTGGCCTATCGCACGTGGGTCACCATCCCGAGCGCGATCCAGGCCGCGAGCGCGAAGCCGAGCGCCCCGGCGAGCGCCCGGGCGCGGGCCCCGCGGATCTCCCGCGGCGAGACGTGGCCGTCGGCGCTCCACCCCCGCGCCAGCCCTTCACAGAGGAGGACGCTGGAGGCGATCGCCACGAAGGCCACGAGGGCCGCGGCCAGGATGCGGCTCGCGATCGAACCGAGCATGGCGCTCCCTCCCGAGCCACGCCGTCCCTGTCGAGAGCGTGAGCGCCGGCCTGGGCGGCGTCAACGGCCGCCGCCCGGCCGCTGGGGTCGCGGCATCCGGTCCCCCCCTTCCGCTGGATGGACGTGCCGCGGTCGTGATACGTTATTCGAAATCGTATTCGGCCGGGACGCCCCTGGCCGCGCCCCGCGCCGCCCCACCGCGAGCCCCCATGCACATGTCCGACGCCTTGGTTTCGCCCGCCGTGGGCGGGGTGATGTGGGCCGCCACCTCCGGCCTCACCGCCCTCGCCGCCCGCCGCCTGGAGCGGGCCGACGACGACCGGCGCGTCCCGCTCATGGGCGTGCTCGGGGCCTTCGTCTTCGCGGCACAGATGGTCAACTTCGCCATCCCCGGCACCGGCTCCTCCGGGCACCTCGGGGGAGGGCTCTTGCTCGCGATCCTGCTCGGGCCAGGGGCCGCGTTCCTGGCGATGGCCTCGGTGCTCGCCGTCCAGGCGCTCTTCTTCGCCGACGGCGGGCTCCTGGCGCTCGGGTGCAACGTCTTCAACCTGGGCTTCTTCACCTGCTTCGTCGCCTACCCGCTCCTCTACCGCCCCCTGGCGGGCGCGCGCCCCGGCCCGGGCCGGCTGGTGCTCGCCTCGACGGTGGCCGCCGCTGCCGGGCTCCTCCTGGGCGCGCTGGGCGTGGTCCTCGAGACCTCCCTCTCCGGGATCTCCACCCTCTCCCCCGGCACCTTCGCCGCGCTCATGCTCCCCGTCCACCTGGTGATCGGGCTGGTCGAGGGGCTGGTCACCGCGGCGGTCGTCCTGGCCGTGCGCCGTGCCCGGCCCGAGGTGCTCGCCCCGGCCAGCGCGCCGGCCCGCAACCTCCGGCCGCTCGTCCTCGGACTGGCCGCGGCCGCCGCGCTCCTCGGGACGGCGGGCGCCTGGTTCGCCTCCACCCGGCCCGACGGCCTCGAGTGGTCGGTGGCCCGGGCCTCGGGCGGCCAGCCGGCGGCGGCTCCGGAGAGCCGCCTCCACGCACTCCTCGCCCGCGTGCAGCGCGCCACCGCGCTCCTCCCCGACTACGGCTTCCCCGGCCGGGCGGCCGCGCCCGCCCCCGCGTGGCCGGCCCCCAGCGCCGGCGCCTCGCTCTCCGGCCTGGTCGGCGGCCTGGTGGTCCTCTCCTGCTCGACGGCGGCCGGCCTGGGGCTCCGCGCCCTGCGCCGCCGGAGGGCGAGCCGCTGAGATGGGCCGGATCGAGGCCACCCTCGCCCACCTCGGCAGCCTCGACGAGCTGGCGCGCCGCGACTCCTCGGCGACGCGCCTCGACCCGCGGGTGAAGCTCGTCGCCACGCTCGCCTTCGTCGCCGTGGTCGCCAGCTTCGGTCGGCTCGAGCTGGCCCGGCTCGCGCCGCTGGCGCTCTACCCGCTCGCCCTGGCCGCGCTCGGCGACGTCCCCTGGCGCCCGCTCCTCCTGCGCCTCGCCCTGGCGGCCCCCTTCGCCCTCGGGGTGGCGGCCTTCGAGCCCTTCCTCGACCGCGCCCCCGCCGTGACCCTGGGGACGCTGGCGATCTCCGGGGGCCTGGTCGCCTTCGCCACCATCCTGGCCAAGTTCGCCCTCACCCTCGGGGCCGGGCTCCTCCTCGTCGCCACCACCGGGTTCGACGAGGTCTGCGTGGCGCTGCGCCGCCTCGCGCTGCCCCGGGCGGTGGTCGCCCAGCTCATGCTCACCTACCGCTACCTCTTCGTCCTGGCCGAGGAGGCGGCGCGGCTGGTCCGCGCCCGGGCGCTCCGGGCACCGGAGGGGCGGCGCCTTTCCCTCTCCGGCGCCGGGACGCTCCTCGGCCAGCTCCTCCTCCGTGCCCTCGCCCGCGCCGAGCGGATCCACGTGGCCATGCGCTGCCGGGGCTTCGACGGCCGCCTGCCGGTCCGGCGCGCCTGGCGGCTCGGTCCGGGCGACGCCGCCTTCGCCGCCGCCACCCTCCTCCTCCTCCTCGCCGCCCGGGCGGCCGATCTCCCCGCCCTGGTGGGGGGCGCGATCACGGGAGCGCTCCGGTGAGCCACCACCTCGTCGCCGTCCAGGATCTGCGCTTCGTCTACCCGGACGGCACCGCCGCCCTCGAGGCGGTGAGCTTCGCCATCCACCACGGCGAGGCGGTGGGGCTGGTGGGCGCCAACGGCGCCGGGAAGTCGACCCTGCTCCTGCACCTCGCTGGCGTCCTCCTCCCCACCGCCGGGACGGTCCGGGTGGGCGACTGGCCGGTGACCCGCGAGACGCTCCCCCACGTGCGACGCTCGCTCGGGCTGGTCTTCCAGGACCCGGACGACCAGCTCTTCATGCCCACGGTCGAGGACGACGTGGCCTTCGGCCCGACCAACCTCGACCTGCCGCCCGCGGAGGTCGAGGCCCGGGTGGTCGCGGCCCTCGACCGCGTCGGCGCCCTCCACCTGCGCCGCCGGCCGCCGCACCGGCTCTCCGGGGGCGAGAAGCGAGCGGTGGCGATCGCCGCGGTCCTCGCCATGTCGCCCGACATCCTGGTGATGGACGAGCCCTCCTCGAACCTCGACCCGGCGGCGCGCCGGGCGCTCATCTCCCACCTGCGCACCTTCGAGCACACCAAGATCGTCGCCAGTCACGACCTCGACCTGGTGCTCGACGTCTGCGCCCGGACCATCGTCCTCGCCGGCGGCCGGGTGGCCGCCGATGGCCCCACCGCCGAGGTCCTGGCCGACGACGCGCTCCTCGCCCGCTGCCACCTCGAGCGCCCCCTCCGGCTCCAGGGCTGCCCGCGGTGCGGGGCGCGCTAGTGGCAAGGGTCACCTCGCCCGACTCCGCCGCTGCCGCGGGTCACGGACGGGACTCGCCCCTCGGCCGCGCTCCTCCCAAGTTCCTGGCAGGAGGTGCCCATGCATTCGCATGCCCATGAGCACGCGCACGAGCATCAACATACGCACGCCGACGGGACCAGCCACAGCCATCCGCACACGCACAAGCATGTGCACGATCACGAGCACGCGTCCGGCAAGGAAGAGGCCCACGGCCATGAGCACGCGCCCGGTCAGGTTGGCGACGCGAGCGCCGATCACGGGCATCAGCACGGGCGCTGAGTCTCGGACGGTGACGGCGCTCGGATTCGACGCGCAGGTGCTCGGGGCGGCTGCGCGCACGGCCGCTCTCCGCATCCCCGGGCTCGTCATCGACGCCCCGCCCGCGGGGCGCCGGCCGGGCGCGCTCGAGCGGATGACCCGGGCCCTCGAGGGCCGCCTGGTGCGGGTCGCGGAACCCTTGCCCGAGGCAATCGCGGCCGCCGCGCGCGCCGCTGCGGCGCTCGCGGCCCGCGACGGACGATGGTGGCCTCCCCGGTCGCCCCGCGGGTCGCGCTGACCCGGCGCGCGCCACCTGCGCACGCCTCCCCTCGTCACGCCTCGACGAGCGAGGCCGTCCTTCCCGACCGCCCTCGCGCGCCGCCATGACCGGCTGCAGGCGACGCGGGAGGGCGCGGCGGAGTAGCACACGTCACGAATTTATGCTACTCGCATACGCGCTCAGGGAATCGGAGACTCATGACCCGCGCGCCCCTCGCCGTCCTGGCCGTCGTCGCCGCACTGGTGCACCTGCCCGCCCTCGCCACGGAACCGGCCGGCCTCTCCCCCGGCGGCGGGCTGTCCGAGGAGATCGAGGTGACCGGCCACTACCAGAACGCGGTCGGCAGCTCCGAGGCGGCGAGCGCCGGCGTCGCGGAGCGGGCGCTGATCGAGGACCGGCCCATCCTCCGGCCGGGCGAGGTCCTGGAGCTGGTACCGGGGATGATCATCACCCAGCACAGCGGCGCCGGGAAGGCCAACCAGTACTTCCTGCGGGGCTTCAACCTCGACCACGGCACCGACTTCGCCACCACGCTCGACGGCGTCCCGCTCAACCTCCGGACGCACGCCCACGGGCAGGGATACACCGACCTCAACTTCCTCATCCCCGAGCTGGTCGGCCGGGTCGAGTACTGGAAGGGCCCCTACTTCGCGGCGAAGGGCGACTTCGCCTCGGCCGGGGCGGCGGACATCCACTACGTGGAGGAGCTGCCGGACGCCTTCGTCCAGGCGACCGGGGGCAGCTACGCCTATGCCCGGGCGGTGGCGGCGGGCTCGCCCGAGGTGGCGGGGGGCCGCCTGCTCTACGGCCTGGAGCTGATGCACGACGACGGCCCCTGGGTCCACCCCGACGACTACCGGCGGCTGAACGGGGTCCTCCGGTACACGCGCCCCGCCGGCGGCGGGACGCTGTCGCTCTCGGCCCTCGCCTACCGCGGCACCTGGAACGCCACCGACCAGATCCCGCAGCGCGCCGTGGACGCGGGCGTGATCGGCCTCTACGACTCGTTCGATCCGACCACCGGCGGGGACACGTTCCGCTACTCGCTCTCCGGGGAGTGGCGGGGCCAGGCCGGCGGAGGAGGCCTGACGGTCGACGCCTACGCGGTCCGCTACCGGCTCCACCTCTTCTCCAACTTCACCTACTTCCTCGACGACCCCGTGCACGGGGACCAGTTCGAGCAGTCCGACGACCGCTGGCAGTACGGGCTCTCCGGGCGGTGGGTGCGGGAGATCGAGACCGGGCCGGTCTGGCACGCCCTGACCGCGGGCGGGGAGGCGCGGGTGGACCGGGTCCTGCCCGTGGCCCTCGCCCACACCGAGGCGCGGCAGGTGCTCGCCACCGTGCGCCGGGACGACGTGGTGGAGGCGAGCGGCGGCGTCTTCGCCGAGCTGGAGAGCCGGTGGACCCCCTGGCTCCGCTCCGTCGCCGGCGTCCGCTACGACCAGTACCGCTTCGACGTCTCGAGCAGCACCCCGGAGAACTCCGGCGTCCAGACGGCCGGGATCGCCTCCCCCAAGGTCTCGGCGATCCTCGGCCCCTGGGCCCGGACCGAGCTCTTCGCCAACTTCGGCCTCGGCTTCCACTCGAACGACGCGCGCGGGACGACGATGCGGGTCGATCCCGTCGACCACGTCACTCCCGTCGAGCCGGTGACCCCGCTCGTCCGCACCCGCGGGAGCGAGGCCGGGCTCCGCACCGAGGTCGTCCCGGGCGTCCAGACGTCGCTGGCGCTCTGGCAGCTCGACATGGACTCCGAGCTGCTCTTCACCGGCGACGCCGGCACCACCGAGCCATCACGGCCCTCTCACCGGCAGGGGCTGGAGTGGAGCGCCCGCTGGCAGCCGCTCCGCTGGCTCCTCTTCGACCTCGACGTGGCCATCTCCAAGGCGCGCTTCACCGCGCCCGACCCCGCCGGCCCGTACATCCCCGGCTCCATCGAGCAGGCGCTCTCCGCCGGCGCCACGATCCACCGGCTCGGGCCCTGGACGGCGGCGATCTTCCTCCGCTACTTCGGCCCCCGCCCGCTCATCGAGGACGACAGCATCCGCTCCTCGGCGTCGACCCTCCTGAACGCGCAGGGGAGCTACGACCTCTCGGAGCACGTCCGCCTGGAGCTGACCGTGCTCAACCTCCTGAACGCCCGGGTGGACGACATCTCCTACTGGTACACGTCGCGCGTCCTCGCCCTGAACGAGCCGCCTCAGGGGGTGGATGGCCTGCACGTCCACCCCGCCGTCCCCCTCACCTTCCGGGGGACGCTGGTGGTCTCCTACTGAACCCGCTCACGCCCCGGCCCAGCGGGCGCGATCCCCCAGCGCCGCCAGGGGCGAGCGCGCGCCGAGCGCGGCGCACCACCGTGCGTGGAGATCGCGCGGGACGCCCGGCCAGCGGAGGTCCTCGAGGGACTCGGGGAGCGGCACGTCGAGCACCAGCGTGGCCAGCCGGCGAAAGAGGAGCGCGTCCTCCCGCCGGCGCTCGAGCTCGCGGGAGAGCTCGGCCGCGCCGCGGATCCCGGGCGGCCAGCCGGCCGGGTCGGCAGGGATCTGCTCGAGGTGCCGGTGAACCCCGAGGAGCGCGGAGGCGGTCTTCTCCCCGAAGCCGCTGAGGCCGGGGATCCCGTCGGCGTCGTCGCCCACCAGCGCCAGCCAGTCGGGGACGCTCTGCGGCCGGATCCCGCGCCGGGCGAGGAGCGCCTCCTCGTCGATCTCGCGCCCGCGGAGGCGATCGACCTGCACCACCCGCCGCCCGCGCAGGCACTGCCCCAGGTCCTTGTCGGGCGTGAGGATGCGGACCTGCTCCGCGGCCTCGGCGAAGCGGGCGGCGCCGGTGGCCAGGGCGTCGTCCGCCTCGAACTCGCGCATCGACCAGACCGTCACGCCCAGGGCGCGGGCCGCCTCCTCGGCGGCGTCGAATTGCGCGAGCAGCTCCGGCGGGACGCCCTCCTCGGTCTTGTAGCCGGGCCACAGGTCGTTCCGGAACGAGCGGATCGGGTTGTCGAAGGCCACCGCCAGGTGGGTGACCGCCTCGCGCTCGTCGTGGAGCAGGGCGACCAGCGCGCTCGCCAGCCCGACGGTGGCCTTGGCCTCCCACCCCCCGGGGGCGAGATGGCCCGGGCGCTTCGAGAAGTGGGCCCGGAACAGCTCGAAGGTGCCGTCGACCAGGTGGACCCGCACGGCGCGGAAGTATAGGGAGGCCGCGCTCCTTCGCGCAGGCCATCGGGTCGCCCCAAGGCGCCGGGAGGCTCGCCCGCCCCCGTTCCCCCTCCAGCGGGAGAATGGCCGCGGGCGAGCCCCGGTCGGTCGCCGCCGGGGTGGCCCTCGAGGTGACGCCATGCTGGTCGCGACCGCCATGACCCGCGGAGCCGAGGCGATCGGCCCCAACGAATCGCTGGCCCAGGCCGCCCGGAGGATGCGGGACCTCGGCGTGGGAGCGCTGGCCGTGTGCGAGGACGGTCGCGTCGTGGGGCTGATCACCGATCGCGACGTGGTGGTGCGCGCGGTCGCGGCCGGCTGCGAGCCGGAGGGGACGAGCGTCGCGAGCGCCATGACCGCCCAGGTCGTCTCCTGCCGCGAGGACGAGGAGCTCGCCGACGCGGCCACGCGGATGGAGCTGGCGGCGGTGCGGCGCCTGGTGGTGCTGGACGCCGCCGGCCGGCTGGCGGGGCTCCTGAGCATCGACGACGTCGCCCTCCAGTCGCCGACCCTGGCCGGGGAGATCCTCGAGCACTCGCGGGCGCCCGAGCGGCCGGTCCACCGCGGCCCGTGGCCGTGGTGGGAGGAGCCCGTTCATTGAGAGCGGGCGGCGCCCCCTCCCCGCACCCGCTCAGAGCTTGTAGCCGAAGCGGCGGAGGAGCTGCTTGCGCTCGGCCACGTCGGCCTCGCCCTCGACCCCGAGCGGCGCGCCGCCGTCCACCACGCCCACGATCCCGCGGCCTCCCGTGGTCGTCGCCACCAGGAGCTCCACCGGGTTCGCCGTGGCGCAGAAGATGGCGCAGACCTCGGGCACCTGCTTGATCGCGTTCAGCACGCTCACCGGGAAGCCATCGCGGAGCACGACCACGAAGCTGTGGCCCGCCCCGACCCGGCTCGCGGTCCGGGTGGCGAGCTCCACCAGCTCGGGGTCGTTCCCCGAGCGGCGCACCAGGCGGGGGCCGGAGGACTCGCAGAACGCGATCCCGAAGCGCAGCCGGCCCCCGCTCTGCGCCAGGGTCTCGTGGAGATCCTCCACGGTCTTGATGAAGTGGGCCTGGCCGACGATCACGTTCACGTCGTCGGGCTTCTCGATCCGGATCGCCTCGAGCTCCATGGCGGCCTCCCCGGCGCGGGGCGCGGCGCCTTCCCCGCGGACGACCCAGGATACGCGTCCCCCTCGGGAGGCGTCCCGCGCCCGGAGGGGCCGCCCCGGAGGCGCGGCCGCCGCGCCTCCGGCACCCTGCACGGTCGGGGCCTCGGCGTCGTGCACCGTGCAAGACCGACGCGGCGGAGGCCGGCCCCCGGCCCGCGTGGCGGCGAGGGAATTCCGGGTGGCCCGGTTCCTGCTG